>ENA-OPJQ01000169-OPJQ01000169.1-human-gut-metagenome-genome-assembly--contig:-NODE-169-length-13644-cov-3.568327_pt1 | contig 13644 bp, 10 predicted proteins | sample MGYA00241773_ERZ501671 | MGnify/ENA primary metagenome ERZ501671 (study PRJEB25962, sample SAMEA2042373) | human gut metagenome | biome: human gut; feature: human-associated habitat; material: faeces... | reverse complement strand
GAGCAGGTGGCATCAGCAACAGGCATAGTCAGAACAGCGACAAGAATGTTAAATGCAACCGATGAGCCATCGGCACTTAGAGCACTTCCTTATATATCTGCTAAGGCAGTATTTGATGAAGCTAAATCAGGAGATTCGTGTGCCATAAAGATTGTTGATTATGTATGCAGATATTTAGGAAAAGGCATTGCCTGTGCTTCTGCTATGACTGATACAGAGGTTATATGTATTGGCGGCGGAGTATCAGCGGCAGGTGATTATCTTATAGAAAGAGTTGCTAAGTATTACAAAGAAAACGCATTTCACGCGTGCAAGAATACTAAGATAGTCAGGGCTGAACTTGGTAATGATGCAGGTATGTATGGAGCTGCCAAGCTGGCATTAGGTTAATATAAAAGATTGGAGAGTAAGAAGCTTATGGATAATAATGAGCTGTTAGATAATCTTAAATTAATTGTGGGTGACACACAGGTAAGAACTGGTGAACCTATGAATATTCATACTACATTTAGAATTGGAGGCTGTGCAGATTATTATGTACAGCCATCTTCTATTGAGGAGTTACAATCATTAATTCGATTTTTGAATAAATCGGACATTGTTTCTAGACCTGTTATATATAATAATCTGATATGTGACTGCTACAATTCCAATAATCATAATGAGCATATACATGTATCTGTTTACTCGTTCATTATCCCATGACTGATAATCATATACACCGCTGTTATAAGCTATGTTGTTCCTTATGCCACTTTCACTGGCAATAGACTGATACATTGTATTATAGTCAGTCTCACTAATGAAATCACGCAGCCTGTATGCATATATATATGTTATCTCGTCTGCTATTACATCAGCCTGCGTATCTGTGACTATCACGCCTGGCAGACGGTTTCCGCTCTGCCATACATTAGTATAACTATTAATTATCCCGCAAAGTGTATATGTCGTATCATCAATAGTCAGAATATCCCCTATATTCATCCCCTGTCCAAGCTCTATCAATGTATTCCTGTCAGCAGCCACTTCATTGTCCATCTCAGGCATATGTCCCTGTTCCATTGTAATGCTTCCCATTTTTATGAATTCATCTGACATTGTACCAACCATAATCTTATCAGTTGCAGAAATAGCTTCTATTGTGTTGTCGGAATCTACAGAAAGCGGTTCTATACTTCTGACAGTTACTGCTGTCACTGCCTGTTCAAGATATGGGTGATTCTTAATCACATCATTTTCACTCTTATTGGTGCTATTATAAAACATAACAAACCAGTTACCAAAATGCTGTTTATTAATAGCTGTCTGCCACTTCTTCATATTTCCCGAATATAACAGAACTCCTGTAAAAAACATAAATGATATCATTACCACCGCAATAACTCGTGCTACTTCTCTCCAGCGTCTGCGAAGTCCCTTAAATGTCAATGCAATAAGTTCGCTGTTCATACACCAACACCCCCTGTCACATTTCCATCTGTGATTGTGAGTATACGGTCTGCATATTCTGCCATCTGCCTGTCATGTGTAACCATAACAATAGTCTGCTGGTACTTGGATGCCGCAAGTGTAAGCATTTTAGCAACTGTTTCTGCACTCACCGCGTCAAGATTTCCGGTCGGCTCATCAGCGAATATAACTGAAGGATGGGTAATTAATGCCCTTGCAATTGCGACTCTCTGCTGCTCACCACCTGACATCTGTGCAGGGAATTTATCCTTACAATAATCTATGCCAAGTGATTCCATTAATTCAATAACTTCCTCCTCATCATCTTCCTCACTGTCAAGAATTAACGGAAGTATTATATTTTCATATGCTGTATATTCAGGAATCAGCTTATAATCCTGATATATGAACCCAATATGCGTGCGTCTGAATTTTGCCAGTTCTGAATTCTTAAGATTACTTATGTCTTTTCCTGCTATGTACACCTTTCCTTCGTCTGGCTTGTCCATTGTTCCAAGAATTCTTAACAGAGTTGACTTGCCTGAACCACTTTTGCCGACAATCGCGGTAAATTCTCCCTTTCTTACCTCAATATCACACCGGTTCAACGCATTAATCTTCACCTGTCCTGCTGTGTAAGTTTTGGATATACCTTTTACGCTTAATATTATGTCCATACGTCTCCCCCTCTCATCCCCGATTTCTATCTGGGATAATTATATCTTACAAAACTTACACCCAGCTTACATGGACTGATATTTTGTCTTTAATCTGTACATCGGAAGCGTCGCAACAAACTCAGCTCCGCCATACTTTTCACTGTTTCCTGCCTTTATGCTTCCATGATGTGCCTCAATAATAAGCTTTGACAGGTTAAGTCCGATACCTGCCTTAAAATCCGCCGCACTGCCATTAGTCTCGAATCTGTTGAATATGCTGTTAAACTGCTCCGTACTTAACCCTTTGCCATTATCAGCAATCGTAACTACACAGTCATCATTCTTTCTTGTTACATCAACATATACCTTAGTATTGTCATCTGCTAAATATTCCGCACAATTGTCTAGAAGATTAATGAAACACTCGACAATCCAGCCTTCATCTGCATACATACACAATTTTTCGTCACCATAATCTGTGGTAATTCTATTTCTGTCTACAACACTGCTGTTAATGCTTTCCTGAAGTATTGCCGCAACATCAACCTCATCACTTGTCATGACAACCTTTCCTGCCTCAAATCGGCTTATATCAAGCAGCTTCTTTATAAATGTTTTGATTCTGAACGCATTACCTGTGCAATCAGCTATCTCCTTACGCCGCGGATTGTCATCACATTTTTCCTCAAGCATTTCCAGTTTCATAGTTATAATTGCCAGCGGCGTCTTAATCTGATGTGCTATATTTTCAATAAAATCCTGCATCTTCTGATATTGCTCTTTATTATAAATGTGTTCGTTATCTAACTGCTTAGAAAGCCTCTCGTTATCTGCATATACATCGCACACTTTCTTTACAAAACCCTTATGTCCAAGTCTGTAACAGTTATATAATCCTGAACCGAGTGCAATTAAAAGAACCACTATTATTGCAATTAAAGCATACATTTCCCCATTAAGTCTGCTCATATACGAAAAGCCATGGCTGCCGTATCCGGCACTTTCCATGGCTGTCCTACCCGCTCTGATATTGTTATCTGTTATCCCTGATGAAAACATTTTTCGTACAAATGCTTCACCGTATGCATTATCCTGTAAATACAATGCACCTGCCAGTACCTGCTCTTTAAGCCTGTAATACACTATAATTCCAGCTATAACAACCGCATTAATCAATCCATATATAATAACGAAAACAGTCTGCCTTTTTCTGAATACAGACAGTTTCTTCTTAACCGTGTTATCCATACATCCCCCTGAAAGTTATTAGTCAATCCACCTGTAGCCCACATTTCTGATAGTCTCTATGTATTGCTGATGTTTCTCTCCATATGTTCCAAGTTTTGCTTTTATTCTGCTCATTGCAACAGTCAGCGTGTTATATTCCACGAAATTACCGTGAATATCCCATATTTTCTCATATATAGCATCACGCCTTACGACTTTTCCTTTATTCTCTATAAGTATTCTTACAATATCGAATTCATTAGTCGATATATTTAGTTCATTACCCTGACAGCTTATCTTATATCTGTCAAAATCGACGACAATATCCCCCTTCTTATAGATATTTCCTGCATTGAACATGCTTCTTCTTAAGTTGGCACTTATTCTTGAAAGCAGTTCCTTCGTATAAAACGGCTTTGTTATATAATCATCTGCACCTATATCAAGCCCTGTAACTATCTCTTCCTCATTATCACATGAGGTTAAGAATATAACCGGCACTTCGCTTGATTTTCTTATCTTCCTGCATATGTCAAATCCACTTCCATCAGGCAGCTTGACATCTAACAGAAACATATCAATCTGTGGATTGCCAATATATTTATCCGCTTCATCGCAGCTTCTGGCAGTAACTATCTCATACCCCTTCTCAGTCAGCAGCATTTTAAGGCTTTCACATAATTCCTTCTCATCTTCAACAACAACTATCATAATTTCCGTTCCTTTTCACATATCCTGTCATACTGCTTATACATTTTCTGCACCTCGTTTTCAAGCAGATAGTAATGCTTGATGTATGGAACAAGAAGGATAAGTATTGCAATTGCAAGGACAAGCAGAGGCATGCTTAATGCAGAGTCTATCGCCCCAACTATCACATATGCGCACACTGTCAGCAGCTCCAATATTGCAAATGTTATGGTTACAATCAAATGCACAAGCCTTTCATGCTGAAAGAATGCCACCTGTGTAAGATGCTCCTGTTTGATGTATTTCCAGTCGCAGTCTTCTTCTGACTGTAATAATGAATCTATGTATTTTCTGTATGTTAAAATACGGTTTTTCATGGTTAGCCTTCTTCCTTTAAAATGTCTATCTTATATTTCATCATCTACACTATTTAGTAAACGATCAAAATCACTCTGATATAAAGAATCCTGAATAACCCTGTATTTCTCAAATTCACTCTCTGCAAATTCTTTTGCTATCGCAGCTGTCACCTTTCCTTTATCTTGCAACACATCGGCATCATTGAATCTAAGAAATGCATCCAGCTTAGTTTTCCAGTCTTCCATAGTCATTGGAATATGTCTTCGTGCCTGTCTTGTAGCATAATCTAAATACATTGTTACTATTTCATTCAATTCTGTTATCTCTTCTTTTGCCAAATAGTTCTTGGCAATCGTAACATCCGTCTTTACAATCTTTCCGTCTGGTGCGTTTTTCCAAGATGTAAGCCCCATATGTTCTTTATTATGATCGGCCCTTGCAACTATCACTTCTGATGCCGTATTTCCATGTACGGCATAGTGCATCTTATTCTGAACTGTCGCATAAAACTCCTTTGTTACTACAGAATTTTTATCATAATCAACAGCAGTTGCATATATATCTGTAATCTTTTGATAAAACCTCCGTTCACTTGCTCTGATTTCTTGAATTTCAGCTATTAAATGTTCAAAATAATCTTCATCAAAAATCTGACCATTAATCAACCTGCTTTTGTCTAACACATATCCCTGTTTTGTAAATGCTTCCAAAACCTTTGTCGCCCAAACTCTAAACTGTGTCGCCCTTTCAGAATTAGTTCGATATCCAACAGCTATGATTGCAGCCAATGAATAAAACTTATACTTGTATTCTTTTCCATCATCTGCAGTTTGTGCAAATTTTGCACAAACTGAATTTTCATCAAGCTCTCCATCTTTAAATATGTTACTTAAATGCTTTGAAACGACACTTCTATCAACATCAAAAAGTTGTGCTATCGCCTTCTGAGTAAGCCATACATCATTATTCTGCACTCTTACTTCAATTCCATCATCTCCTGCATCTCGGGTAAATACCAGAAAATCCACTGTACTATTTCTTATTTGTATTTTTTCGCTCATTCAGACATACCTTTCTTTTCTATATTGCACTAATAAGAAGCATATTTAAACTACCTTCCCGATATCGCACTCTTAAACCATCTTCCCGTCTCAGACAAATCACCATCACTCCAGCCGCTCTTGGCACTGCAGCCAGATGATATAAGTGCTGATGTCTCTGCCTTATTGCTAAGACTCCATGCAATAAAACTCAGCTGATTGCTGTTCATGAAGTCAAGCCACTCGTTGGCAGATGCATAATCTATTCCACCATTGCCTGATGCGTCACATATACTACATTCACTGATAAACACTGGAACTCCTGCATTAAGTGCTGTGCTTATCTTATTTCTTATATTTTCTTTATGTGTTCCTGCATAAAAATGTGCCACATACATAACATTTCCATCATCAAGCGTATTGCCAACTACGCTGTCAACATCCTGTGACCAAGTGTTAGTTCCAACAAGTATAAGTGCATGATCATCATATTTTCTTATAGTGCCTATTACAGTCTCAGCATATGGCTTAATGTCTGAATTCCAGTCTGCACCTACAGGTTCATTACATATTTCATATATTACATTGTCATGGCCTGAATACTTAGATGCCATTTCTGCAAAGAAATCGCACGCCTCCTGAGTGTGTCTTGATGGTGCATAATTAAGCACATGCCAGTCTATAATTACATACATTCCAAGCTCTGTTGCATAATTAACACCGTTATCAATAATCTGCTTTAATGCCGCTTTATCTCCACCTGAAAGATATCCATTATATTCTTCAGGATACATAGCAATTCTCACTACATTTGCACCCCAATCGTCCCTTAAGGTTGCAAATGCATCATAATTAACATAGTCTGGAAACCATGATATTCCGTGTGTACTTACCCCTCTTAGCTGGATAATGTTACCTGATTCGTCAGTTAATTTCGTGCCGGATACCTGAAGTCTTCCTGTTGGAACTGTTGTGACTATGCCTGCATTGCTTCCTGTATCAGAGTTATTTCCTGAATCATTTCCAGAATCACTTCCACCCGGCTGTGCTGTGTTTTCATCTGATTGCTTCGTATCTTCTGGCTGTGATACTGTTGACTCTTCACTTGAATCAGCAATTTTTTCTCCAGCTTTATATGCCTTTCCATCACTGGCAAGAACTATCTCCTTACCTGTGTCAAACATGAAATAAAGTGTATATTTCGTAAGTCCCTCCTTAGACGCAGAACTTATAATTAATCCCACATTATTCATCTGTGCCTGACTCTCAATTATCTTATTATAATCGACAGGCACAACTCTCCACTCTGAATCAGATGTATCAACTGTACAGTTCCAACTCTGCTCTAAAGTTATACCACTTATTGTATTAAGCTTAAATGTCCAGTCCGATATCTTTGCCGTCTCTTTATTATCAATAACAAGGTCGTACTGTGCATAGAATCTGCCATTGCCCTCCCACGAATTAGACTGCTTAAACTGCATTGTTACAGATGTCTGTACCTGTTTTCTCTCATCTGCCTTAGCTGCCTCTGTCACAGAATCTGTCTGTTTCTCGTTATTCACTGTAGTTTCTTCATTAACATTTTCTTTATGTTTACCTGATTTTGATAATACTGCAAATGTAACAGCTAATCCTGTTACAATTATAGCTATAACTATTATTATACATAATTTCTTTTTATTCATCATATGTTTTCCCTCCCCATTTTTTATTATAGCAAAATATACAAAAATACACCATATCCTGCATTATAATCAGAATATGGTGTTAAAATTATCTTTTTTCTCTGTCAATATATTCTTTTTTAGTTACAAGACTCTTATATGCAGGACGTATTATCTTATCTGTAGTTATTAATTCTTCCAGTCTGTGTGCACTCCAGCCAACTATTCGGGCTATAGCAAATAAAGGTGTATATAACTCTCTTGGTATATCAAGCATATCATATACAAATCCACTATAGAAATCTATATTAGGACTTACTCCCTTATATATTTTTCTCTGTTCTGCAATAAGCCTTGGTGCAATTTTTTCAATATTATTATATAAAAGCATATCTTCATTGCGCCCCTTATCTGTTGCAAGCTGCTCCACGAATCCCTTAAACACTTTCTCTCTTGGGTCTGAGATAGAATATACTGCATGTCCCATACCATATATAAGACCTTTTTTGTCAAATGCCTGCTTGTTAAGCAATTTATCCAGATATGCAGCTATTTCTTCTTCATCTGCATAATCTTTAACATGCTCCTTAATATCATCCATCATATTCATAACCATAAGATTAGCGCCACCATGTTTCTTTCCTTTTAATGATGACATAGCTGCGGCAATAACAGAATATGTATCAGAACCAGAGGATGTTACAACTCTTGTAGTAAATGTAGAGTTATTACCACCACCATGTTCCATATGCAGCAGTAATGCAATATCAAGAACCCGTGCTTCCAAATCTGTAAAACATGTATCTGGTCTAAGCATTCTCAGGAAATTCTCTGCTATAGATAATTCCTTTTCTGGTCTGTGAATATACATGCTCTGATCCTTCTCGTAATGATTATAAGCATGATATGCATATGCTGCAATCATCGGAAATGTTGCAATAAGCTGCATACTCTGTCTTAACACATTAGGTATATCTAAGTTGTCTTTTTTCTTATCATATGAGCCAAGAGTCAGAATACTCCTGGTCATTGAGCCCATTATATCCGCTGTAGGAGCCTTCATTATAACATCTCTTGTAAAATTAGTTGGCAGCTTCATACACTCTGATAACTCATCACGGAATTCCTTTAACTGGTCATTGTCAGGAAGTTCTCCAAACAAAAGCAGATATGCTCCTTCTTCAAAAACATACTTTTTCCCTTTGCTTCCTGCAACAAAATCTCTTATATTGTATCCTCTGTATGACAGTTCTCCATCACATGGACACTTTTTACCATCACGGTATTCAAAAGCCTTTATGTCAGATATATTAGTAAGCCCTGTCAATACTCCCTGACCATTTTCATCTCGTAATCCACGCTTTACGCCATACTCCGAATACAGGTTCTTGTTGATACTGTCATTGTTTTCACAAAGAACCGCCATCTGCTCCATGTAATTATCCATATTGTTCATTCCCATTACCCCTTTCCTGCTACTCATTAAAATTTTTTATATTATTCATTTTCAGATAATATATTATTAAACTTAAACATAAATACTATCGTTGTTACAATAGCCGCAATAATATCACTTACCGGCTCTGCAAGAAATACAGCAAATACTTTATCTTGAAAAATCAATGGTAATATGAATATAAGCGGTATCAACAATATAAGTTTCCTTAAACATGCCAGTATAAGACTGACTTTTGCCTGTCCCAACGCCATAAAACTCTGCTGACAGCTTACCTGGAATCCCATTGCAAATATTCCTGCCATATATATTCTCAATGCCCATGCTGTATAATTCACAAGTACTTTGTCACTTGTAAATATACCGGCAAACAGCTGTGGTGTAAGCATCATAATTGCCCAGCTTATACATGTGAATATTACACATGCTTTAAACTGCGTAAAAAATGCTTTCTTAACCCTGTCATTATTCTTTGCTCCATAGTTGTAACTGATAACCGGCTGTCCACCCTGACATATTCCCTGTAACGGCATAACAATAAGCTGATTAGTGCTTGTTATAATTGTCATTGCTCCTACCGCAAGGTCTCCGCCGTATCTGGAAAGACTTGAGGTAAAGCTGATTGACAAAATACTCTCTGTAGATAACATTACAAATGTTGATATTCCGAGTGCAAGACACGGTCCGATTATCTTCGCATCAAGTCTTAGGTTAGCTTTCTTAAGACGCAGTATTGTCTTGTTACCCGTCAGAAAATGCAGAATCCACACAGCTCCGACAGCCTGACTAAGCACTGTTGCCAGTGCTGCTCCTCTTACTCCCATATTAAATACAAATATAAATATAGGATCCAGAACAATATTAATCACTGCACCAATTACTGTAGTCAGCATGCTGATCTTAGCAAACCCCTGTGTTGTGATAAACATATTCATTGCCATAACAATCAGGACAAATATGCTTCCAAGAATATATATTCTTGCATATGACAAAGCATATGGAAGCGTTGCATCACTTGCGCCAAACCATCTTAAAAGCTGTGGTGCTGATACATAAAACACCGCCGTCAATACAACCGCACATATCATTATAAATGTAAAACAGTTTCCTATAATTCTCTCAGCTGTATCATTGTCCTTCTTTCCCATAAATATTGCTGCCCTTGGTGCTCCTCCTGAACCGGCGAGCATTGCGAATGCATTAATAAGCATAAGTATAGGAGTAAAAAGTCCGACCCCTGTAAGAGCATTAGCCCCAATACCCGGAATATGTCCTATATATACACGGTCAACTATGTTATACAGCAGATTAACAACCTGTGCCACAACTGCAGGAATTGCAAGCGAAGCAAGAAGCTTTGATATATTTCCCTCTCCAAGATTTCTTGTCATATTATTATTCTTCATCATAAACCTCTTCGTTCTGTTTAATTGCCAGATGTCTTTCACACATATACTGACCATTAATTTATTTAACTATAATATCATTAATTATTTACATAGTATATAGATTTTTATCTGTTTACGAAATTTTCATAAATATCCACATTATAAAAGCTGCCACTCATTTACTATAAAGTGGCAGCTTTGGTATGACATTTTTATTATACTGATTTATTTGGTCTTATAACCAAATTCAGGAATTGTGCTCCATCTGTTACGGAAGTAGTGTGCAACCATCTTTGGTTTTCTGTCTCTTGTAAACAGTCCCTTCTTATTGCCTTGTACTCTTAACAGGCTCTGGCTTGTTGCAAAGTCTGCGAAGTTCCATGCCTGTTCACCTACAACAAAGTCGAATTCATCAAATACTTTATTATTCATCTCATAATATTCTACCTGATATTCTTCTGTATACATTACAGATGTTGTATCATGGAGTCCGCTCACTGTATCAGCTCCATATTCTGTGAACATAACAGGCTTTCCAAGTTTACCCCAGTCTGAAAGTTCTTTACGAAGTCCAATCTCTGACACCTCAAGATCAGGACCACCAAAATACCATCCATAATATCTGTTAAGACAGATTACATCACTTAATTGAGATGAGCAGTCTGTATCAGCAGTTGTTCCCTGAACACTTACTAATGTACATGGTCGTTTCTGAGGATCTAATTCTCTTGCAAGATCATATAAAGGCTTAAAATAGTCATATGCACCTTCTGCTGCTGAATCAGGTTCATTAGCTATGCTCCACATAACAACACATGCATGGTTCTTATCTCTTGATATCAAATCACGGATAACGTCCTTATGGTGTTCCTGTGTCTGCACTCCATGCTCCTTATCAAATGTTCCTATTCTCTCTCCACCAAAATTAGCTCCTCCACCGAACTGAAGATTGACTCCTACTGCTGTTGTTTCATCAATAACAACAATACCTTCTTCATCACAAAGTCTCATCATCTCCTCGCTATAAGGATAATGACTTGTTCTGAAGCTGTTAGCATGCTGCCACTTCATAATTGATATATCCTTTGTATTCATAGGCAGATTTATTCCACGGCCATTAGGAAATGTATCTTCGTGCTTTCCGTAGCCTTTAAAATAAAATGGCTTTTCATTAATTAAAAACTTTGTACCATCTACTCTTACACTTCTTACACCATATGGAAGTGTATACACATCCTGTCCTGCTGTTACCTTTATCTTATAAAGATAAGCATTTAATGGCTGCCATAATCTTACATTACTTATCTCAAATGTGCCTTCTGAGCCTTCTGTTTCTGAAAGCTTTGTGCCTTCTTCATCAAATAATTCAACTTTACATGTTATGTTGTTGTAATCTTTTCCTTTAATTTCAACATTGTAATTAAGTACTGCCGATGGTTCTTCTTTTGTGAAATCAATATCAGCTGTAACTGTAATATCATTGATATATGTCTCAGGTGTAGTATAGATTTTTACAGGTCTTGTAATTCCACAATAATTAAAGAAATCAAAATTAGGATTGTTCTGTGGTTTGTCAGATGCACCTGCACCCATGCCACCCATCATTCCACTCATCATGTTAGCCTTACCACCAACTGGCAGAGTTGTGTAATCAATAACATTATTAACCGCAATGGTAAGGAGATTATCACCATCCTGTAAATCATCATTTAATTCTACTTCAAATGGAAGAAATCCTCCTTTATGCTCACATATCAGTTTGCCATTGAGATATATCATGGCATAATGTGTAACTGCCGCACAACGTAGTACAATTCTCTGGCTCTTTACATATTCTGGAACTGATATATTTCTCTGATAAAATACCCATCCATAATGATCTCTGAAATCTGACCCCTCCTTAAGATCATTATAAGAAGCTGGCACAGGCATTGTATCTGCATCTTTCAAAGGTTTCTCATACCACTTTTCTTCAAAACCTTTTCCGTTATCTAACTTAAAATCCCAAACCCCGCTTAAATCGCTTAATAATCTTGACTGTGTTAAAACTGGATATAACATAATTAATTCCTCCTGATTTATATTTATAATATTTTTACTGCTGTTCCCTAGCTGCTCTTATTTCTTTTAACTTAGCTGCATTTGCTTCTACTCTCTTTTTATTCAACGGATATAAGAATATTAATGCAAGCAATAATAATGTCATTCCGGCTGCCGGCATAAGACATGTCACATTGTAGATTCCGTCAATAACCTTAGGATCAAATGCTGTAGCTGTTGTATAACCAACAATCGAAAGAAGTACGCCCGCTAAACCTGATGAACATGCCTGTCCTAACTTTCTTGCAAATGAATATACTGAGTAAATTGTACCATCCTGACGTACACCATTCTGAACTTCTGATTCATCGATAACATCCGTAATCATCGCCCATATAACCATGTTAAACATTGAAGTACCGATTGTTGCTATAATTATTAAAGCTATCCAGATCCATACATTATGAGTGTGAATTATAAATAATGTTATAAATGAAGCTGCACTGATAATACATCCTATAACTGACAATTCTTTCTTTCCAATTTTTGATGCAAGCTTTGTAATAAATGTTGAAAGTAAAAGTATTACTATTGTTCCTGAAAGACTTGCAATCGACATTGCTTTTATATTGCCAAAATAATTTGGATAAATATATGCGTTCATGTTACTTAATGATAACTGTGCAAGTAAAAATACCAGTGCACAAACTATAATGCCTATTAATGATCTGTTATGGGCAAGTTCCTTTATAAGCTCTCCAAACGAAAATTTCTGTGTATTCTGTCCAACCTTAACTCTTTCCGTTGTCATTTTATAGCAAAGCATATAGCAGATCACTGCTCCTATTGAACATACCAAAGCACCAAGCATCATTTTCTGACCGGATAATACTGAATTTCCTGCTTCGTCTGTATAATATACTACAAGTGGTAATACAACACCTATCGCTGTCTGAGCAAGTGTAGCTCCTATTGTTCTCCAGTTAGAAAGAGAAGTTCTGTCTGTCGGATTGTCTGAAATCGCTGATGCCATTGAACCATAAGGAATATTAATTCCTGTGTAGCATATACTTCCCCAAAGAAGGTAAGTGAAAAACATCCAGAAAATCTTAAATCCCATCGGCATATCTTTAAACCATGTCGCATACATCAGAAATGATGCTAATGCAACAGGACCGCACATTCGTCTGAGCCATGGTGCAAATTTGCCTTTCTTTCCCGGTCTGCTCCTGTCAACTATCTGTCCCATTGTTACATCAGTTATAGCATCAACAAATCTTGCCGCCATCATCATAAGACCGACCAGTGCTGCTGAAACCCCCATAACATCAGTATAAAACTTCAACAAAAACATAGCTGATAACAAAAAAGTAAAATCGTTACCGAAGTCACCAAACATATAACCAAGCTTGTCTTTTATACCAAATGGCTTCACCTTTCCATTGTTATCTGTCATAATAAAACCTCCATCACTTTATTAAATATTATAGATATTTTTTCTTTAAAGACCGTCCTTAAATATTATGTGCACTATTGTGTGCTCTCTTTTCTATGTCTTTATATTAACCTATAAATAACATACCCGTTATTACAGATTTTAGTATATCTAGTATTATTTTTACCCATACATTTTTTATGGCAAAAATTATACTATAAAAAACCAAA
>ENA-OPJQ01000153-OPJQ01000153.1-human-gut-metagenome-genome-assembly--contig:-NODE-153-length-14351-cov-3.769236_pt1 | contig 14351 bp, 11 predicted proteins | sample MGYA00241773_ERZ501671 | MGnify/ENA primary metagenome ERZ501671 (study PRJEB25962, sample SAMEA2042373) | human gut metagenome | biome: human gut; feature: human-associated habitat; material: faeces... | reverse complement strand
TGGCATAACTGCAGAGGGTGATAAATCAGAGTGCATTATTAATCTTATTAAATCTAAAGTAGCACCTGTATCCTTGGATAATCAGAATAAATGTATCACTTCCAATTTTTTAAAATGCGAATTTAATCAGCAGATACTTGATAAGTGGTACTTTTGTTATCAGTTTAATGAGGGAAAAGAATTTGAGCAGCAGATAGCAATGTTTCATCAGGGAACTACACTTAGCGTAAAGAAACTGAATATGAAGACAATTGGAGAATTAAAAATCAGATTACCAGATATACAGATGCAGAGAAAGATAGGAGAGATATATAGACAGTCTCTGGTTCAAAACCGTTTGATGATAAAGCAGGCGGAAGATATAAAGAAATTAATACTTAATATTATAAGAAAGCTTGAGGAGGAATAAAACATGGCAGAGAGTAAAGATTTATTACAGGTATTGTGGAGTGGAGCAGATGTGCTTCGCGGAAAGATGGATGCTAATGAATATAAGACATATTTATTGGGATTAATCTTTTATAAATATTTATCAGATTCATATTTAGCAAAGGCATATGATTTGTTGAATGATGAGACTCCAGATAATTTACAGGAGGCACAGAAGCAATATGAGGAAGTAATGAATACCGAGGATGCTAATGATTTGATACAAGAATTAAGAGAGACTATGCATTACACACTTGATCCTGATATGACTTATGTAAGCATATTGAATGATGCTAAATCAAATGCATTTAACAGGGAAAAGTTACAGGCTGCATTTAACCGTATTCAGGAATCAGATGAATTATTTAACGGATTGTTTGCAGATGTAGATTTATATTCAAATAGATTAGGAACAGGGGATTTAAAGCAGAGTGCAACAATAGCAGAAGTAATAAAGGTTCTTGACGGAGCAGATCTGATTCATGCCAAAGGGGATGTCCTTGGAAATGCATATGAATATTTAATAGGACAGTTTGCCTCAGAAACAGGAAAAAAAGCAGGGGAATTCTATACTCCACATGGACCAGCGCAGATTCTATGTAGAATTGCAATGACAGGACAGGAAGATAAGAGAGGATTACAGGTGTATGATCCGTGTATGGGGTCTGGCTCGTTAATGCTTAGTTGTAGAAATTATTCAAAAGAGCCAGATTATATCAGATATTATGGACAGGAACTTATGCCATCAACTTACAACTTAGCTAGAATGAACATGTTTCTTCATAGAGTACATCCAGAAAATCAACATTTAAGAAATGGGGATACACTTGACGCAGATTGGCCTACTGATGAAGAAACAGAATTTGATGTTGTAACAATGAACCCACCTTATTCAGCTAAATGGTCAGCAGCAGAAGGCTTTAAGCAGGATGAGAGATTTATGGATTATGGTGGAAAGCTGGCACCTAAGTCAAAAGCAGATTATGCATTTTTACTCCATGGTTTTTATCATTTGAAACAAACAGGAACAATGGCAATTGTACTTCCTCATGGAGTGTTATTTAGAGGAGCTGCTGAAGGAACAATCAGAGAAACTTTATTACAAAATGGCTCAATATATGCAGTAATTGGTTTGCCAGCTAACATGTTTTACAATACGTCAATTCCGACATGTATAGTTGTTCTTAAAAAACATAGAGAAGGAAGAGATGTCCTTTTTATTGATGCTTCAAATCTTTATGAAAAAGAGAAAAAACAAAATGTAATGAATGAAGAACATATTGATAAAGTACTAGAGCTATACAATAACAGGAAAACAGTAGATAAATTAGCATATCTGGCTTCTTATGATGATATAAAGGCTAATGATTATAATCTGAACATTCCAAGGTATGTAGATACAAGTGAGGAAGAGGATGAGATAGATATAAAGTCGCTTATTGAAGATATAAAAGAGACAAATAAAGCAATTAACGAGAATAATGCTAATTTGGTAGATATGCTTGGAAATCTTACATTTAGTTCATCAGAGACAGAAACAGCAGTCAAGGAATTAATAGATATGCTCAAGGAGGTGTAAGGATGGGAAATACACCAAATATAAGATTTAAGGGATTTACTGATGATTGGGAACAGCGTAAGTTGGGAGAAACTTTAAAATATGAGCAGCCAGGAGCGTATATAGTCGATAGTACAGATTATGATGATAGTTATGAAACACCTGTATTAACGGCAGGGCAAAGTTTTATTTTGGGTTACACCAATGAAACAGATGGAATAAAAAATGCTAGTCCTGATAATCCGGTAATAATATTTGATGACTTTACAACATCATCGCATTTTGTTGATTTTCCCTTTAAAGTCAAGAGTTCTGCAATGAAACTTCTTACTCTTAAAGATGAAAGTGATGATATTTATTGCATCAATAATATACTTAAAAATGTTGATTATGTTCCCGCATCTCATGAGCGACATTGGATATCAATTTTTTCAGAATTTGATGTAACTATTCCACATAGCAAAGATGAACAAAAGAAAATCGGAGACTATTTCCGCAACCTCGACCACCTCATCACTCTTCATCAGCGTAAGTGTGATGAAACAAAAAAACTGAAAAAGTTTATGCTTCAAAAAATGTTTCCGAAAAAAGACGAGAAAAAACCAGAGATTAGATTCGCTGGTTTTACTGACGATTGGGAACAGCGTAAGTTGGGGGACGTGTTTGAACAAACAGCAAACATTGTGAATCCGAATGAAGAAAAAATTGAGTTATGGAGTTTAACTGTTGAAGATGGACTGACATCTAAAACAGAAAGATATAACCGAGAATTTCTTGTTAAGAAGGACTATAATTTTAAAGAAGTTCGTCCGGGAGATATTGTTTATAATCCGATGAATATGACATTGGGTGCAGTTGGATATAATGGAATGTCTAAAAGTGTGGCGGTTTCGGGATATTATACGACAATGATTGCTAATGAAGGATACGATTCATATTACATAAATACTTGGTTGAAAGGTCCACAGGCAATATCATTATATAAGATTTTTGCGACAGGATCTTTGATTGAAAAGCAAAGAGTTCAATTTTCTACTCTTTCAATCATTCCTGCGACATTTCCGAATTATGAAGAACAACAGAAAATTGGACAGTATTTTTCCAACCTCGACCACATTATCACTCTTCATCAGCGTAAGCCATTTTTTATTTTTTCAATATGAAATGATTGGGAACAGCGTAAGTTGGGGGACGTACTGGTTAGCTTGCAGAATAACACACTTTCCAGAGCTGACTTATCAAATGAGTCGGGTGTGGCAAAGAATGTTCATTATGGAGATGTACTTATCAAGTTTGGTGAAGTATTGGATGTTGGTAAAGAGCAACTTCCAATGATAACAGATGAAAGAGTTTTATCTAAATATAAAGCTTCATTTTTGCAGAATGGAGATGTGATTGTTGCTGATACAGCAGAGGATTCAACTGTTGGAAAATGCAGTGAAATAGCGGGGTTGAATGGCGATATTGTTCTGTCTGGACTTCATACTATTCCATACAGACCAGTAGAAAAATTTGCCACTGGATACTTGGGATATTATCTAAATTCTGGAGCATATCATAACCAGCTGATACCTTTAATGCAAGGAATAAAAGTTACATCAGTCTCAAAATCAGCTATGCAAGATACTGATATTGTTTATCCTAAATCAGTGAAAGAACAGGCTATGATTGGCAACTGTTTTCAGTCCCTCGACCACCTCATCACTCTTCATCGGCGTGCGTATTACAACGAGAAAGGAGAACTTACAAATGTACACAACGACAACTAATAACTCGATCCTATTCTGCGATTACTATAAGCAGTGGATTACAGTTTACAAAGAAGGCGCTATCCGTCCAGTCACTATGAACAAATACAACATGGCTCATCAATGGCTCGAAAAGCTTATTCCTAATCTTACATTAGCCGAGCTTGACAGATTTGCATATCAGAAGCTCCTTAATGATTATGCACTATCGCATGAGCGACAGACCACAATGGATTTCCACCATCATCTAAAATGTGCAATTCTTGATGCAGTTGATGAAGGACTTATAACGAGAGATCCTACAAGAAAGGCAATCATTAAAGGCAAAACACCTAGAAAAAAGAAACCCAAATATCTTAATCAATATGAGCTTCACAAGTTATTAGATGATCTTGATTTAAGTTCAGAGATTAATTTAGACTGGCTCATTCTATTGATTGCCAAGACAGGAATGCGTTTCTCGGAAGCGTTAGCACTCACACCTAAAGATTTTGATTTATCTCGTCAGATGCTTTCTGTTTCTAAAACATGGGATTACAAGAATCACACCGGCTTTCTCCCGACTAAGAATAAATCTTCTGTTCGGAAAATCCCATTAGACTGGCAAACTGTTATGCAGTTTGCGGAGCTTGTAAAAAGACTTCCTGAAGATGAGCCTATTTTTGTAAACGGAAGAATATATAATTCTACCATTAACAGTACTCTGGCAAGACATTGTAAGGAAGTTGATGTTCCAATAATATCAATTCATGGGCTAAGGCACACGCACGCTTCACTTCTTCTATTTGCTGGTGTATCAATTGCAAGCGTTGCTCGCAGATTAGGTCACTCAAATATAACAACAACACAGAAGACATATTTACACATTATTCAAGAACTGGAAAGTAAAGATATAGATTTAATTATGAGGTCTTTATCTAACTTGAATTAATAATTTCAATACGCACGCTGATTATAGATAACGAAAGCTTGTAGCAAAAACTACAAGCTTTCTTCATCTCATTATACGATTAAAGGACTAATTTCTGGCATAAGATTTTCCTTAAATTCTCTGATAAGCATTATATTGAATTTCAATTTAGAGAGTGCATCAGAAGTGTTAGCTTTATATCCAGCATAATCAGCAAGCTCCTTTAACTTATTTCCGTTAGCAAGTTCCCCATCTTTATAATTATATGCCTCATATTTTACAGCATCAAATGGAACAAACCACCTCTTTGCAAACTTTTCTATTTCCGTATCTATTGCAGTATAGCGCATCTTATTTATGATAACGGACATATCCTGCCCCATAAACTTAGCCTTATCCTGTTCAATCTCATTCAACACCTGCAACAATAAATCACTCAGTCTTGGATTATCATCGGCAAATTCTTTTACTATTTCCTTTAACTCTGAAAGCTTATGTTCAAATTCTTCATCGTTAAATTCTATATCCTTTTGATCCAGAAAATCAACAAATCCTTGCAGTAATTCTACAATATATTCAAAATCAATTTTGAACTTATTATATGCCACCAAATCATAATCATCCCGGATTGGATCCTCCACTGTATCGTCTGGTGGATCTTTCTTTAGTTCTTCCAAGACATTATTGTAAACCGCTGCATAATCCTCATATACCTGCTGACTAAATTCATATTGTTCCAACATCTGTGGTTCAAATGCTGAAAATGATTTCAAATGTGCATAATCATGGTCTAAATCTCTAAACAACTTGATAAATGTTTTTTTCTGTTTCTTAGATAATCCCATTACATCTGTTGGGGTAGGTGCGAATGTCCTTATTGTTTTTAAAGATAGAATGAAGTTACTGAGTACAGTATCCCAATCCTCTGCCATTGCCTGTCCTATACCGCCCTTAGAATATAAGACAAGTGCAGCATTTATCTTTTCCTTATATTCTTTTGGATTTCTAAATGTAACAATCTGACCATATTCCTTATTCTGATCAAACAATCGATTCGTCCTTGAAAATGCCTGTATTAATCCCTGTGGACTCATAGGTGGTCTGTCAATAAATAATGTTGATAAGCATGGAGCATCAAAACCTGTAAGAAGTCTGTCAACAACTATAACAATATCTACCTGTTGTTCCCTGTCAGCGTAATATTTCTGTTTTCTTGCTAATCTGTCATTCAAATTATTATTATATATACCAATATTGTCTATTGCATATTTTGTTCCAAAAAGCTTATTATAATATGCTAAATATCTCTTCATTGAATCCTGATTAACTTGAGACGCCTCTTCATTTTCTGATACAGAAAAAGTGATTGCTACTTTAGGAAAATCTGGTAAGATTTTCTTTATTTCATCACTTATTTTAAGTTCATCTTCTCCTGCTTTTATTTTCAGAATCATATCGTAATACTTCTGTGCAACTGCTATGGACTCAACCGTAAGCATAGCTTCATAGGTCTTTCCCCTTCCATTTTGCATTCCAAACCTAGCCAAAGATTGATTAATAATTATGTTCAGCACATTTCTCATATGATTCGTACTATGATAATATTTCTCTTCTTCATCCTTTGAAATATCCTTCGGACCAAGATTTTCTACATTAAATCCTAATACTGCCCCATCATGAATAGCTTCTTTTATAGTGTAACTATGAAGGCATGGACCATATAATTCTTCTGTAGTCTGTGGCAAATCACCTTTTTGCTCATATTTGTTTTCTTCAAATATAGGTGTTCCTGTAAATCCAAACCAGATAGAATTACTAAAAAATCTCTCTATATCTCTTTTGGTTTGTGGTGTAACTGCTCTATGACATTCATCTACAACAAATGCTACTTTGAGTGACTTTATTTTATTATATTCCCTCGTCCCCTCTTTAAGACGCCTGTTAATCATAACCTGCATTTTCTGACGTGTAGTTACAATCATCTGCCTGTTATCATCTGATAATTTTTTTATTAAGCTGCCAACATGTTCCGTATCATCAACCTCAATAGTATCATTGTTAGCATATGACTGAAACGCACCTTTAGTCTGCATATCCAAGTCTTTTCTATCAATTAAAAAGATAGTTTTCTGTATCGATGGTATATCCATTAATAGATTTCTTGTAGCCTTATATGATGTCATTGTTTTTCCAGAACCAGTTGTATGCCATATATATCCTGATTTTCCAGCTTTTGAAGCTTCCCTCATCGCCTCAATAGCATGAATCTGATATGGTCTTAGAATAAGCAGTTTCTTCTTGTCATTATCAAGGACTGTATACTTAGTTACCATCTCATGTGCTTCTGGAATTCTAAGTACCGCCTGTGTGAAATCAATGTAGTTACATACTGGCACATTCTCTCTGTCAATCCATCCTGTGAGGAATTTTTTGTTCAATTCCGTATCTCTTGCTGCCGAAAAATATTTTGTATCAATAGCATTACTAACTACAAACATCTGCACATTTGAAAAAATGCCATGAAACTTTCCCTCTGCTATATATTTCTTTATCTGACGGTATCCATCCATATAGGAATGCTCTTTGTTTTTTAACTCAATATGAATTAATGGTATTCCGTTAATCAAGAGTGTTACGTCAAAGCGTCTGTTTCTTGAGTTCTCATCATTTTCCTCTTTAAACGCCTGATACTGGTTAATTACTTCATAAACGCTTGAACCACCTGCTACATGCTCGTTATTCATTACAACCAGATGTAGTGTTTCATTTCCTCTTTGAACATGAACATATACTTTTCCATTTTCTCCAACCAACCACTTTCCAGCATCATAGAATGAGGCATGTGACACATCGTTTTTCACTTTTGCAAACTCTGATTTGCTAAGCGGAATATCATCTAATTTAGCTTTATTATTCTGTTCAAGAATATATTTAAAGTTATTCCATAAATCCTCTTCTGTTCTAATATCTGGTCTGTATGTCCATTGAGATTCCCCACTGCAAAGCTGATCTATAAGCCTTTTTTCAATTACTGATTCTAATTCTGCCATAATCATTATCCTTTCTGTGGAAACATATTTTTCAACATGAATTTCTTTATTTCTTTTATTTCATCACACTTACGTTGATGAAGAGTGATGAGATTATCTAGTTCATTAAAATATTTCCCTATTTGTTCCTGTTCTTTTATTTTTGGTATGGGTAAAGTTTGTTTATAAAGCTCATTCCAAACAATATTTTTTCTGCAAACACTAGCTCCTTCTGTAGAAGCATTCAAGAAAAAATCTTTTGTTGAGTCTTGTTTTACCCATGCCTGAATAAATAATGGATCACACGCTACAAGTTCATAAACCTTGTAAGCTGGCGATATTATTCCATGTTCAAAGCGTAAATTTACATTACAATTCCCTAGATGTAAATTTTGAGAAGACAATATCAAATCATTTTTCTTGACTTTCAAATAGCCTATATTGGACGAGCCTCTAAAATGGCTAAAAAGCTCTGAATTAAGATACATTCCATTAATCGCACATGAAAGTAGTGTATCTTCATTCTCAATTTTTGTTTTTTCACGAGTTTCCTTTAATAAACTTCCAAACTTACGCTGTTCCCAAGTGTCTTTTATTTGACATTATAATATAATGAATTTATCATTATATTAAGAATTTGATTTCATTAATATATATGAAAAGATACTATAATATAATTAAATGAAAGGTAAGAACAAAATGTATAAAAGATCTAGAAAAGAATGTTTAAAAGACATAGGGAAAAAAGAATATGGATTTGATATAGAGCGAGAAGAAATCATATACTTATATCATTGTGGAATGAAATTAAGTAGAAAACAATGGAAAAAATTAGATGAAATAGAAAAAGATGGAGGATGTTCATATAAAAAATGGGAACAGTATATTAAACAAAAATATTTAACTGAAAATAATGAGGAATTTAAGGGCTTTCTGAGACAATTTTTAGTGGTTCAAGAGAATTTTTTGGAGACAGGACAAATAATATGTGCGGCTTTGTTGGGAGCATTGTTTGCAACATTTGCATCTGTTGGGCAAGAAATAATGAGTGGTATTGATGATTTAAGTATATGTAATTTTATTTTATCATTAGTGGTGCAGTTTGTTATTATAGTATTATTTTTTGCTATATGTTCATTCTATGTCATTAGAACGGTAAATAATATTACATTTTTAGAAAAGGCACGAAAGAATATGTGTAAAGATATTCTTGAGATTTTGAAAAAATAATTTATGTTTCATCCACGCAACCAACGCCACCACAATTCCCACTTTTCTGACAACTACAATTGGTGGAATCCACATTTTACATGGGCTATAATACATACATAACAACAGAAAGGACTGACATTATGCTACAGGAAAATCTTATAATGCTGAGGTCAATTGCAGGTAAGACACAGGAGGATATCGCAGAGGTTATTGGAATATCGAGACAGGCATACGCCAAATGGGAGCGTGGTGAAACAATTCCTGATATTGAAAAATGCGGCAGGCTTGCGGAATTTTATGGCGTGACGATGGATTCATTGATTAAGGACGATGTGCAGCTTGAAGGTAAAAGATTGGCGCCTGCACCGAAGGGCAAACATATGTGGGGTGTTGTGACAGTCAACGACCGCGGACAGATAGTTATACCTAAAGAAGCAAGAGATACATTTGGACTGGTGAATGGCAGCAGGCTGGTTGTGCTTGGCGATGACAATGAAGGCATAGCCCTTGTTAAAGCGGAGCAGTTTGAAGAAAAACTTAGCATGGCAATGGCAGTTCTTAGCAAAGATATCAAGGAATGAGGTGTTATGTATGATTTGTCCAAAATGTAATAAGGAGATGAGAAAAGGTTACCTTTTCAGCAGTAAGGACGGTGCATTCAGCTTTGCCGATGAAGTGCCTGGAGTATTTACAAATGCGAGAACAGCCAAAGGATTTGTTGAAATCACATCGCTTAAGGCGAGCCACAGAACGAAAGTGGAAGCTTGTATGTGTGAGAATTGCAGGATAGTTGAATTTGAGTACTAAATACCTGCTGGATTCTGTGCGTATTAATAAGAAAAACCTACGAATTGATGATGCATTGTCAATTTAGTGGGTCAAATCTGAGAAAGATTTCAAGCTTTCAAAAGAAAATGCCTACTATATCGGGAGATTACCTGTTTGTAGTAGGTTTATTTTTTATATTAAATCGACTGTTAATATAGACAAGACTTATTGTCAGTGTAAAAAGTCCACTAATACTTCTTTTATATGTAATCTAGTAGGTTTTTCCTGCAGGTTGCTTTTGTAAACATGTTTTATAGACATACTCAATCTTCATTTTGTGACACTTTGGTAGGCCTTATGATATAATGAAACTATAATCAGAAGAAAGGAGTCACACATGAGCGGACAATCATTCACCATATCACCAATTCCAGATGACATATTTGCAAAGATGCAGGGGAAATCATTTAAGGTCAACTGCACCGTTCCAAGAGAAGATTTGCGGTATCTTAAAGTTTTGCATGTCGGATTTGATGGGAAAACGCACACAGGTGAGCTGATTGTGAGCAGGCTGATTGCTGATGATGTGCTTGATATATTTAAGCAACTTTACGAGGCTGGCTATGAGATTGAAAAAATCAGACTTATTGATGAATATGATGCTGATGACGAGAAGTCGATGAGTGATAATAATTCTTCAGCGTTTAATTTCAGATACATTTCCTATTCAACGAAGCTGTCAAAGCATGCGTTAGGGCTGGCGGTTGACATCAACACGCTTTATAATCCTTATGTGAAATATGTTGATGGTAGAAGAAATGTAGAGCCTGCCAATGCTGAAAAGTATACAGACAGAAGCATTGAATTTCCATATAAAATCGACCATGACGATTTGTGCTATAAGGTGTTTGCAGAACATGGATTTGAGTGGGGCGGCGACTGGGAACATGCAAAAGATTACCAGCATTTTGAGATGCCAGATGAGTGGATTCAGAAAAGTTCATGCAGAAAAATGTGATATAATATAAAAGTTCGTGCGGAAAAATGTAATGCAACACAAAAATTCGTACATAAAAGTGTGGCAAAATACATTTTTACGTCCATAAAAATGTTGACCTTATCCTCTTAAAGGAATCAAATATTATACATAGGATAACCACTTTCACATCAAGGTAAGTGACAATAAATCAGTTATTAAGTAAAAATGTATTAAGAAAACGGCATATTTCAGAACTAACTATACAAAATGCACAAACACTTGCGTAAATCTTTGTAATTTTAAGCCATTTCATTTTTATCCATATTGTGGTATTTTTAGCAACAGAGGCGATTTATTTTGCATGATATAGGACACTGCCAGCAAAATAACGCCTCTTTTGCTATTTAATCTATAATGTTTGGGAGGTTAATCATGATTAAGAAGGCAAGAAGGGTTTTTGCAGCTGTTGTTGCGGTATTATTAGTATGTTTTACAGCAGCTCCGGTGTTGTCAGCTAATGCGGCAACACAGAATTCATGGAATTTCAAGAATTCTAATTTTAAGAAGTTAGGAACTATTAAAGCAAGTACTACAGTAGACGGACTTGGTCTTATGGCAACAAGCAGTAAGACTATGAATGTTAAGGCTGAATCTGTAACAGTAGATGGCACAGCATATACATATTGTCTGGCTCTTTCTGGTACAGGCACTACATCATACCGTTCAGTTAAAGTACCAGTGTCAGGTTCTGATACAATTAAGGTAGTGTTAAGAAGCAGTGGAAGCTCTACCCGTAATTTAATCGTAGCTGATTCTAATGGAAAGAAGCTTGGAACTATTGCAGCTAATAAGACAGCTTCTTTAGGAACATATTCATATTCAGGTTCTAAGGGATACATATATCTGTATTCAGAGAACAGTGGAATTAACATTTACAAGGTACAGGTTGATTCTAAGGACAGCTCATCATCTGGTTCTTCATCAGGAAGTTCATCAGGTTCAGGCAGCTCTTCATCAGGAAGCAGTTCATCTTCAGGTTCATCTATATCAGGTGATTATGTGGTTAAGGCAGGTGGTATGTCTTTAGCAGATGCACTTAAGAAGGCTAAGTCAGGACAGACAGTAGTTATTGATGGAACAGTTAAGTCCGGAGCTGTTTCACTTCCAGCAGGTGTTAATCTTGCAGGAAAGAATAATGCGACAATAGATTTCTCACAGACAAGCGGAAGTTCAGGAAGAGGAATTACATTATCAGGTAATGGAAGTACACTTTCTAACATTACAGTTAAGAATGCTTCTGATAATGGAATCTTTATTTCAGGTTCTAATAATACATTAAAGTATGTAACATGCTGCTATAATGAAGATGCAGGTTTTCAGGTAAGTAACGGAGGAGCTAATAACAAGTTTTATAATTGCAAGTCTCATCATAATGCAGATGCCAAGGGTGAGAATGCTGATGGTTTTGCAGTAAAACTTCATTCAGGTGAAGGCAATTATTTTGAAAACTGTGTAGCTGAATACAATAGTGATGATGGCTGGGATTGTTATGCAGCTCATGGAGCAGTAACACTTGTAAACTGCCAGGCTAACTACAATGGATACTGTGACGGAATTTATGGTGATGGTAACGGATTTAAGATGGGTGGAGTAGATAACAAAACACCAGGAAAGGCAGCTCACCTTGATCCTCTTAACCATAAGCTTATTGGATGTACAGCTAAGGGAAACTATGCTAATGGTTTCGATAGAAACAACCAGAGTGGTGTTGTAACAATGAAGAATTGTATTTCAGATTCTAATAAGGGTAATAATTATCACTGGCCACTTACAGGAAAACCATCTGCACTTGGTTATAAAGTAACATTTGGCAAGGCTATTATTGAGGATTGTACTAATATTAATGGAAAAGTTAATATTACAGGAGCAACTCTTAAGGGTAACTGTAAGGGATTCTAGGATAATGGCTGATTGTAATAATATGGTTTACAATACAATATTATAATTTATAACAAAATAATAAAACGCATGTCCGATTTTTTCAATCTGGCATGCGTTTTTTATCGTTAATCCAATTCGTTAAGATCAGTCAATTATATGATGATTAAGCCATCTGCGGGAGTGGAAACGTATAGTGAACACGATACCGCGCACAGTCCAGTCGGCAAACATTCCAATCCATACAGCAATAGGACCAAAGCCATATACACGGCATAAGAATATAGTAAAGCTTACACGACATAACCACATGCTTGCACATGATGTTATCATTGAAAATTTCACGTCTCCGGCAGCACGCATTCCATAAGCCGGAATGAACGACAATACCCATGATATTGGCTTGGTTATTGTTATGAAAAGAGTCATCTCAAAACACATTCTTGCACTTTCTGCTTCCATTCCACCGAGTATGGTAATCGGCCTGCACAATGCAAATACAATAAGACAGCTTATAATAATGGCAGCTTCAGCCATTTTACTGAGCTTCTTTATATAATATATGGCTTCATCTTTTCTTCCGGCTCCAATGCACTGGCCAACTATAGTCATAAGTCCGATTCCTACACCCTGTGCAGCAACTCCGTTAAGGTTTTCAAGAATATTGGTCACAGCATTTGCAGCGATGGCAACAGTTCCAAGCGTTGAAACTGTTGACTGGATTGCCAGCTTTCCAAACTGGAACATGCTGTTTTCAATACCTGAAGGAATACCAATATATAAGACTCTCTTAATTAAATCCCAGTCGGGACGGATTGTGTAATATCTGTTAACGCATATGGTCTGTGATGGATTTCTTAATTTAATAATTACAACAACTGCACAGAAAACTCTTGATGCAAGTGTTGATAGTGCAGCCCCTGCAACACCCATGCCAAGTCCGAATATAAGAATCGCATTACCACCTATATTAAGGAAGTTGGATATTATTGATATTGTCATAGGGCTTTTGCTGTCCTTCTGGGCTCTCATAATGGACGCACCAGCGTCATACAGGCCAATGAATGGAAATGACAACAGGGTGAAAAGGAAGTATGCCTGTGAATCAGCCATAACCTCAGCTTCTACAGAACCAAAGATGAACTTAAGCATTGGTACACGAAGAACGAGACATATTGCTGATATGAAAAACGACAGCACTGTCATGACAAGAAATACCTGTCTTGCAGCGCGGTTGGCACCTTTAGGGTTGCTGCTTCCTATGTACTGGGAACACAGGATTGCACCTCCGGCAGCAAGTGTTGACAAGGCCTGTATTACAAGAATATTGATGGAATCAACAAGCGATACTGCTGAAACAGCAGATGCACCTACATTACTTACCATCATAGTATCAACAGTTCCCATAAGTGAAGCTAAGAGATTTTCCAGCATGATAGGAATAAGAAGTTTCCTTATATCTACATTAGAAAAAATGTGGTCAGAATTATTAGTCATTGAAATTACTCCATTATATTTTACAAACTAAAATGCAACTAACATAATTTATTCCTAAGAACAGATAATGTCAAGTATATGTGTCGATAAAACATGTCGCAAAGAACATATTGGCATAAAATACTTGACTTTATAATATAATTATGATATCTTAACAAAGCACTGAGATATCAGTGGTTATGCGGGTGTAGTTCAATGGTAGAACACTAGCCTTCCAAGCTAGATACGTGGGTTCGATTCCCATCACCCGCTCTATTTTTTTGTTCAAGTGAATTATTTCGGG
>ENA-OPJQ01000150-OPJQ01000150.1-human-gut-metagenome-genome-assembly--contig:-NODE-150-length-14431-cov-5.600097_pt1 | contig 14431 bp, 15 predicted proteins | sample MGYA00241773_ERZ501671 | MGnify/ENA primary metagenome ERZ501671 (study PRJEB25962, sample SAMEA2042373) | human gut metagenome | biome: human gut; feature: human-associated habitat; material: faeces... | reverse complement strand
AACGCTTGGGCGGAGCTTAAAAGTCTGCCCCCCCCCCCGACATAATTAAATCTTCTCATAAATGGCTCCTTTCTCTTATTTATAATTATATCAATTTTTAATTAATATTTCAACTCAAAAATTAATTTTTCCTTAAGGAAATTAATTTTTCCAAAAATCCGTTATATAAATATATTGTAGACTTGAAATTAGGAGAAAAGGAGAGATATTATGTTAAAACCATTAGGCGACAGAATTGTAATTAAAGTTATTGAAGACACTGAACAAACTTCAGGCGGAATTTTTATTCCAGACAGTGCTAAAGAAAAACCTCAAAAAGGTGAAGTTGTAGCTGTTGGTCAAGGCAAAATGAATGATAAAGGCGAAAGAGAACCTATGGATGTTAAAGCAGGTGATATGGTTCTTTATGCTAAATATGCAGGAACTGACATTAAAATGGATGGCGTTGAATACAAAATCCTTTCAGTAAAAGACGCATTGGCGATAATTGAATAAGCCGAGCAGAGTTACGAAATTGCATAACAAATGCGAACGGTGACATTTGCCGCAAGGCATAATTAAAAATATCAAAGGAGAAATAGAAAATGGCAAAACGTATAGTATTTAATGAAGAAGCTAGAAAATCGCTTCTTAAAGGTATAGATGCAGTAGCAGATGCAGTTAAAGTTACACTCGGACCAAAAGGCAGAAACGTAATCTTGGAAAAGAAATACGGTGCTCCACAAATCGTTAACGACGGTGTTACTATTGCAAAAGAAATCGAACTTAAAGACGGTTTAGAAAACGCAGGAGCACAATTATTAAAAGAAGTTTCATCTAAAACAAATGATGTTGCAGGTGACGGTACAACAACAGCTTCTGTATTGGCTCAAGCTATTGTAAAAGAAGGTTTGAAAAATCTTACAGCAGGTGCTAACCCAATGTCTATGAAACGCGGGATTGATAAAGCAGTTGAAATTTCCGTAAAAGAAATAAAAGATATGTCAAGACCTGTTAATACAAAAGAAGAAATTGCACAAGTTGCAGCTATTTCAGCAGGCAACAACAAAGAAATCGGCGAACTTATCGCAGAAGCAATGGAAAAAGTAGGACACGACGGTGTTATCACTGTTGAAGAATCTAAATCTTTTGGTACAAACTTAAAAGTTGTAGAAGGTATGCAGTTTGATAAAGGTTATTTATCACCTTACTTTGTAACTGATGCTGAAAGAATGGAAGCAGTACTTGACGATGCTTACGTATTCTGCTGCAACAAGAAAATCAATTTGATTTCCGATATGGTTCCTTTATTGGAACAAGTTGCACGTGACGGCAAATCATTATTGTTAATTGCAGAAGATGTTGAAGGCGAAGCTTTAGCAACTCTTGTTGTTAACACAATGAGAAAAGTTTTAAGAGCAGTAGCAGTTAAAGCTCCGGGATTTGGTGACAGAAGAAAAGCAATGCTTGAAGATATAGCTATTTTAACTGGCGGCGAAATGTTCACTGAAGAACTTGGAATTAAACTTGAAAACGTTACAACTCAAATGTTAGGTAAAGCAAAACGAGTTACTGTTACTAAAGACGAAACAACTATTGTTGTAGGCAACGAAACTAAACAGGCTGTTGAAGACAGAGTTCGTTTGATAAGAAAACAAATGGAAGCTTCTGATTCAGAATATGACAGAGAAAAACTTCAAGAACGTATCGCAAAACTTTCAGGCGGTGTTGCGGTAATTGAAGTTGGTGCAGCTTCTGAAGTTGAATTGAAAGAAAGAAAATTAAGAATTGAAGATGCTCTAAACGCAACAAGAGCTGCTAACGAAGAAGGTATTGTACCTGGAGGCGGCGTTGCATTGGTAAGAGTTCAACAAAAACTTGCAAGCTTAATTGATTCAACAGATTTCTCATCTGACGACGAAAAAATCGGCTTCAAAATCTTAACAGCAGCGCTTGATGTACCTCTAAGAGCGATTGCTCATAACGCAGGTGCTAAAGCTGACGTTGTTGTAGATACAGTAATGGAACACGAAAATGCATACGGATATGATGCTTTAAATAACGAATACGTTGATATGTTTAAATCAGGTATTGTTGATCCTGCAAAAGTTACCCGTTCAGCATTACAAAACGCAGCGTCAGTAGGCTCTATGCTATTGACAACAGAAGCAGCTATCGTTGATATTCCTGAAGAAAAACCTGAAATGCCTGCGATGCCAGGAGGCATGGGAATGGGCGGAATGATGTAGGATAAAACCTGCACTTACGCATAGATAATTAAAAACAAGTATTATCGTTTATGATAATACTTGTTTTTTTTATTCTTCACCAAGCTTTCTTAAATCCTTTTCGGAAATTTCCTGCCTGTTTATTTTGCCCTTATCATAAGTTACGAACTTACCGTCTTCCATTGTTACAAGCTTTCCGCCGATTTGAACAAAAGCACCTTCTCGGATTTTCCCTGATTTCAGGAGATTAATTGTAGCATTTGTTCTGTCTTTTGGAGAAAGTGAACGGATATCTCCGGGTAAATATTCTTTTTCACCGTCTGCTTGTCCTGCGTCTTTTTTGCCTTTATCAGGAACAGGAGGTGTATCGTCAATTACAGAATCTCCGCTTTTCAATTCATCTGTAAGGATTTCTTCTCCGACAGTTCCATCCATATTTACATTATATGTTTTACCGTCTTTTTGGAATACAGGCATTTGTCCAAATTCCTCAGTTTCTATATTTGAAAGTGTATAACCTGAATCCTTTGCTGCATTTACATTTTTAGTTTGAAGCTCTGTTAATTTTCTTTCAGTATATTTTGAAACCTCATCATTTGTTAAAGTTGTATCATGATTTTCATTAGCATTATTAATATAATCTACAAGTTCTTGTTCTGTAATTTCATTACTTTGATCAGAATCTAAGACTTTGAAAACCAAATCTGTTTGTGCCCTGAAATTAGCCTTTTCATCTTCGGTGAAAGCTCTGCCTAAGGCATTTTCTTGCTCTGCAAGCTGATAATTAAAATACTCATCAGTGTTTATGTTTCCCTGCTTGTCGCCAAACTTATTGTTAATCAATGATATTTGTGATTTTGCAAGTTCGGCAGCATCTTTAATCTCTGCCTGACCTGTGGAGTTGAAAGAAGCATCAAAATCCTCTGCAAGTTTTGTGTCTGCATTAGAAGCTTTTTCTTTATTATAATTAGCCATATACTCTTTTAATTGAGCATTGTCCATTGTTTTACCGTCTTTTTTAAACACTATTGATGACTCGCCTCCGATATTTACATATTCAGCTTTCAAATCAGGAGGGATTTCATCGTCAGCACCTAAACCAAGCATTGTTCTAACATCAGCATTAAACTTGCTTTCGGTTACGTATTTATTTTTGCCCATAGTAGAAACAGTAATTAAATTTTCGCCAAGTGCAGTCTTACCGGTTTCAGGGTCAGTTGTAACTAGCTTTCTTACTTTATTACCGTCCTGATCTTCATATATACCGATTTGTTGTTTTTTACCATTGACTTCTCTTTCCAAAACCTTTGTTTCTGCGGGGAAATCGCCTGATATATATTTGTTTTTACCGAATGTTTTTGTAGCTGCTAAATTTTCGCCTAATGTACCATCTTCATTAACAGCACGACGAACTTTTTGACCATTAATTTCAACAACAGCAATATCTTGTTTTTCGCCGTTTACAGAGCGTTCAATAATTTTACCGCCTAATTTGTCAACCATACTTTCGGTTGCTGCTCTTGAAACTCCTGACGGTGTATCAATCTTATCAGGGATTTCAGTTGAAGTTGTTCCCTCAGCGAGCTTCTGCGGTTTTCCATCTAACGGTTCCGGAGGTTTTTGCGGTTCTTCCTGCGGCTTTGTTTCAGATGCCTTTCCTGTTAAAATTTGAACAATTTTATTCCAAGTACTGTCATCAATTTCAATGGTGCCCTGTTGAACAACAAAGTTTTTATGGTACTTTGTCTTATCACCAATCTCATTTACATTATTACCGCCTGTAAAAATACTTTTTTCTTTATTATCAGGATTTGATTCATTATGCTGATTAATTTTATTTTGGGCATTATTAACTTCTGACATAACCTTTTGCCAGCTGGTCAAGTCTTTATTCTTGATATTTTTAGCTCCAATAGCATCTCTAATAGCGTATGTAATTCCCTGACCATTGCCAATATTTATGCTTACCATAATGCTCCTCTAAAATTACTCTCTTAAATATATAAAGTAGTTTTAACGGCTTGAAAATCAGCAAAAAGCATTATCGTTACAAAAGTTAATCAAATAAAACACTTGATAAATATCTCTCACCGCTGTCAGGCAAAATAGTGACAATCAGTTTACCTTCATTATCAGGCATCTTAGAAAATTCTAAAGCAGCAAACATGGCAGCACCTGATGAAATTCCACAAAGAATTCCCTCATCTGTTGCCATTTTTCTTGCCGTTTCCACAGCATCAATATCGCCGACAGGATAAATTACATCAACTACATCTCTATTAAAATTTCTGGGTACAAAATTCGCGCCAATTCCCTGAATAGCATGAGAGCCTGCGGGCTTGCCTGCCAAAACCTGCGAGCGAAAGGGTTCCACTGCAACAATTTGTATATCAGGATTTTTTTCTTTTAATCTTTTTCCTATACCGGAAATAGTACCGCCTGTACCGACACCTGCTATAACTATGTCTACTTTTCCATCTGTATCAGTCCATATTTCTTCTGCTGTTGTAAGCTCATGAATTTCCGGATTAGCAGGATTATTAAACTGCATAGGGATAAAAGAGTCAGGAATTTGTTCACGAAGCTCCATAGCCTTATCCACAGCTCCCTGCATCCCCCTGGACCCCTCAGTTAAAACAAGTTCCGCACCATAAGCCTTCAATAATTTTCTTCTTTCAATACTCATTGTTTCAGGCATAGTTAAAATCATTTTGTAACCTTTGATAGCACAAACCATAGCAAGACCGATACCTGTATTTCCGCTGGTCGGCTCAATAATTACCGCGCCATCAGTTAAAAGTCCGCGTTTTTCAGCATCTTCAATCATATTCAAAGCCGGTCTGTCTTTTATTGAACCTGCCGGATTACGGCTTTCAATCTTTGCGGCAACAACAGCCAATCCGTTTTCATTTAATCTGTTAATTTTAACTAACGGAGTTTTTCCAATTAACTCCAGCATATTTTCAGCAATGTGCATTTTGTAACCCAAAACCTTTCATTATTGTTTACAGGTATATTATAAAACTAAAAAGAGGGAAATAAATCCCCTCTTTATATTTAATAATTCATTTGCCAATTGTCATTCAGTATTTTTCCGAAGCAGCCGCTATCACTATCATTTAAACACATACTTGTAAACATCTTTTCTCTATGTTCTGTTGACAAAGGCGCATTTAGGGAATTATCACTGCCAATTGTATCATCAATCAGGCCGTTATTATAAACATATAAAAAAAAGAAATCCCTCCCTACAATGTTAGGACCTTTAGGACCGTTAGTATCAAGTCCCAAATTTATAATTTTATTAGACTGACCTGTATAATACGGTCTTATCGCTGCACCGCTTGCTAATACATATGATTTCATGTTTTTATCATATGTTCCTTCAAGCTTTTTCCCGCTGTTTAAAGACAAATATGCAGGTGCAAAACAGTCATCCATAGTATCGCACTCTTTTATAACCTTAAAATAAGTTTTAAAAAATACAGCAACATTATCGTTTGAATTCAAGCCAGCCTCTTTTAAATTAACAGCATTTGCACTTGTCTGATATTGTATTAGTGCCTGTGAAAGTTCGTTATAAAATTTATGCAGCTGTGCAATATAAGACTGTCTTTGATAATTCTGCATCAAAGACGGAACTGTCATAGCGGAAACTACACCAATAATGCCGAGTGTAATTAGAACCTCAGCGAGAGTGAATCCTTTGTTATAGGAGCTTAAACGGTTGCCCCCCCCCCCGAGTAAATCAAATCTTTTCATTTTTGCTCCTTTCTATAATTTAAAATATTATGCATAACCCGATGTCACGGGTCCAGCGGCTACGCTGGTTTCTCATTTCGTTTATTGACCGTATTTTTATTATAAACTATTTTTGAATTTTTTCAATATAAAAAACAGAGCCCGATACTTTTGGGCTCTGTTTTATAAAGTTTATTTATCAGCCGGTTCCGCAGCAGGTGGCGGAGGACAAGGACCTTCCGGTCTTGGTCCGTCAGGTTTTGGACCAAATCCGGGACCAAATGGCGGATGACCGTTTTTCTTATGTTCTTTTTCGAACTTTTTACGACCTTCGTCTTTCATTTTTTTCAATTCTTTTAATTGCTTTTTAGTCAATATAGCTTCAAATTCTTTCATATTCTGCATGCGAAGTTCATGAGCAGCACGTTTTAAAGCTCTTATTTCCTTGTTTAATTGTTCAAGCTTTTCTTCCTGCATTTGTGTAGCCATTCTTGAACGTTTAACAGCTTCTGCTTCCAATCTCTTTTCTTTCAATTTTTCCATAATAGGTTTCATTTGTTCATGACCTTTTTGGCGGATTTGTTCAGCTTTAGCCTTTTGTGCATCAGTAAGTTTTAATCGTTTGTCGAATTCAGCCTGACGTTTTTTAAATTCTGGATTTTTAGGCGGCTTTTTGCATTCTTGAGCTTTTTCTGCGGTAACTTTTACAGGAGTTGAAGCAGGAGTTGTTGAATCTGCCGCATAAGTCATTGCTGATGCCGCAAATACCATAACACTTGCTAATAATAAAGCTTTTTTCATCATAAGTTTCATAATCCTTTCTTTTTATAGTAAGTCTTGTAACAATAATGCGAGCTCTTTTTTTGCATTATATAATCTTGATTTTATTGTCCCCACAGGACATTTTAGCTTGTAAGCTGCATCTTCATAGGTATACCCGTATATTTCACACAACATTATTACTTCTTTAAATTTTGGTTTGAGTGAACTTACAGCTTCCGTAATTATTCTTTGCCTGTCGCTGCTTATTAAAGTAAGTTCAGGCGTATGTTTTTTATCTTTAATTGTGTTCAGATATTCATCATCATATACTGATTTGTCTTGAGTTCTTTTATGTGCTGATTTCAGATAATCTTTAGAAACATTTTTGGCAATAGTATTTATCCAGCTTTTCAAGGTTCCTTGTTCTTTATACTTGTCTGCATTTTTCCAAACCTTCACATACACTTCTTGCTCTAAGTCTTCATTTGTTTCTTTTGTAATAAGTTTTATAATACTTCTTACATTATTTTGGTTGCTTTTTATAAGCTCTTTAAAATCCATTAATTATTCCACCATTAAAAATCCGTAAGAATCTACGGGAAGTCCTAAGTCATCTGCGCTTAACGTAGTTCCGTATTTAATAACATCGGAAATATCCGTATTAAAATTTATCACACCTAAAGTTGCGCTGCTTAACAATAAAACAGATATTGCGCAGGCAGCTTTTAACTTTGCCGCACTTTTTCTCTTTGCCTTGTAATATGGTCTTACTTCTTTTAGTAAATCCGAAACTTTGTCCATGACTTCTTGTTCTTTTTTGCAATCTTCACAAGTTTCAACATGCTTTTTCAAGGTTTCGTCACTGCCAAAAGTAAATAAAGCTTCATATTTAGTACATTTATCTTTCATTTTTCTTTGCCCTTTGCGCCGATTTTACTTATATTTTTTATAAGGTTTTTAACCCTTACATTTATATAACGATTAAAAAAATAAAAAGTTCATTTGCTAAAAAAAATTCTTCGTAATATTATAACAAATGTTAAAAACACTAGCAACAAAAATTTTTTTTGTGTTTTATCTAGTTGGGAAAAACAATGGCAATTAATGATTTAATTAAAAAAACTTGTAAAGCGCTGGGAGAAAACAATAAACCAACTTACGTAGTAATGGCTATTGCGACAGTAAAGGGTATTTGCCGTCCGATGTTTACTATGATGGATAAAACAGAAAACCCTGAAACAAAGAAATACACTGCGTTAAGAGAGGGTTTAACAGAAGTTATTGCAATCCCTGCTTATTGGGCATGCGGAGAATTAGCAAGTAAATTTGCTAAATCGATAAAAGACCAGCCTCTTGCTAAACGAGCAGAAAAAAATCTTATGTTTATCGGCGTTTGTACTGCCGCATTATTTGTCATCCCTGCACTTTGTTCTATTGCTATAAAACCAATTATGGATAAAATGGGCTTAAAAGCTCCTAAAGATAAAAAGAATAATAATGTTGTCCAAACAGCCAATATGCCTGCGCAGCCAAATACAATTTTTCCGCCCGCAGCAAGACTTAACACATATCCTTCAATGAAAACATTTACAAGCAGACCGCAAGCAGGTCTAAGGGTAGGTGGATTATGATAGGAGCTGTCAAAAGTATATTAACAAGTTCTAATTTAGCCAGTATTGCACAAAATACTACCCAGTCCGTTGCAATTGAAACAACACTTAAATCAATAGGAAGACCCGGATTTATTTTAATTGATAAAGATATAGATTCTGATACAAAACAATATGCAGCAGCAAAAGAATTTTTATATCAGGCAACCTGCCTTGCTGTTTATATGGCTTTAATTGTTCCGATATTCAAAAAAGGCGGATTTAAACTTGCTAAAGAAAAAATATATAAAAATACACAAGGTTTTGAGCATTTCAAAAACGTTAAAGAATATATGCATTATAAAAAACTTGCAGATAACCCTTCAATTAACAACAGGTTAAAAACGCTTGATAAAGAATTAATTGTAGATGGCATTAAAGTTAAAGATAAATATAATGACACATTAATAGCCGAATTGCATAAGGAAAAACCTGAAACATTTAAAGATGTAAAAGGCGCAATTGAACTGAGTAACATTATCGGTTCTGTATTAGGTTTGGCAATTCTAGCACCACAAGTCAGCCATGCTTTTATTCACCCGGCTTTAAGATTTATAGGTCTTGAAGAAAAGAAACCTAAACAGGGTGCTCAAAAAAATCTTGATACTAAAGCATAAAAAATTTTCAAATATTATTACTTTTACAAGACTGTATATATTCAATTGAACGATTAGAAATTAATTCAGCTTTTAATTTTTTATTTTTTCTCTCTTTTTTCGGCAGTTCGACAGGAGAAACAATCCCCCAGTTTGAATTAATCGGCTGGAATTTGTCATGATTTTCATCACTGATATACTGTGTTAAAGCTCCCAGCATAGTTTCTTTTGGCAATACAAGAAGTTCTTCGCCGTTAACATATCTTGCCATATTTATTCCTGCCAACAAACCAGTTGCAATTGATTCGGTATAGCCTTCCGTTCCTGTTAACTGCCCTGCAAAGAATAAATCAGGACGTTTTCTTGTCTGCAATGATGCATTTAAAACCTTTGGAGAATTAATAAATGTATTTCTGTGCATAACGCCATAACGAACAATATTCACGTTCTCTAAACCGGGAATTGATTGAAGAAGTTCTTTTTGGCTGCCCCATTTGAGGTTTGTTTGAAATCCAACAAGATTAAACAGAGTTTTGGCAGAGTTGTCCTGACGTAACTGAACTACGGCATAGTTTTCTTCACCTGTTCTTTTATCAATCAATCCGACAGGTTTCATAGGACCAAACCTTAAAGTATCCACACCTCTTGATGCTAATACTTCAATAGGAAGACAGCTTTCAAAAAACTTTGCATTTTGTTCAAAAGTTTTCAATTCTATTTTCGGCGCATTTATCAAAATATCATAAAACTTTTCATACTGTTCCTTGTTCATAGGACAGTTAATATAAGAAGCTTCACCTTTATCATAACGACTTGCCCAAAACGCCTTGTCAAAATCTATGCTGTCCTTTTCCACTATTGGAGCTATCGCATCAAAAAAGTGTAAATGTTCGCTTCTGGTAAATTCTTTAATAGAATCAGCCAAAGAATCAGAGGTCAAAGGACCCGAAGCCATAATTGTATATCCATCGGGAATTTCCGTAACCTCCTCCTTGATAACGGTAATATTAGGATTTTGTAAAATTCTTTGGGTAACGTTTTCTGAAAAAAGTTCTCTGTCAATTGCAAGCGCATTTCCCGCAGGCACAGAACATTCTCTGGCTATGTTTATTAACTCTCCGCCTAAAAGCTCCATTTCTTTTTTCAACAATCCTGAGGCATTGGAGCAATCAGAAGCTCCTAAACTGTTAGAGCAGACAAATTCTGCAAATTTTTCAGTCTTATGTGCACCCGTATTTTTTTTCGGGCGCATTTCATATAATTTTACTTTAAATCCTCTTTTTGCAAGCTGCAATGCGGCTTCACTTCCAGCCAGACCTGCACCGATAACGTTAATTTCCATAAGAACCAGTTTATATCACACAAAAAACAGTGTCAATTTAATAGTCAATCGGGTGATTTTTTATCTATTATTAGAGTTTATTACAATTTTGTAAATTTATTGTTATATTTGTAGTAAAGATATTGCTAATTATAAATGTACAATGTACAATAAATAAGCTTGATACATTTATGACCTTTTGTTAACTTTTTTAAAAATGCCCTGACAAAAAAGCAATAAGTGTAAAAGATAAGTTTTTTTATATATGTGTAGTTATGAAAATTTAAAGTAGGGACATGTCAGTAAAAGCAATCAATTCATCAACAGGTGCAATAAAGCACACCAATCTTAACGACCGACAAAAATCATCAAATCAGCAATCATTCACAGGCAGCTTTAATCCTGTGGTTACAGTCATGGATGCTATAGACAAAGGTGGTTTTGCGGCATCATTTATTGCGCAGGACGGTATTGGCATGGTTGCTCCCAGAATATATGAGGGCTTAAACCGTAACAGGAAAAAAGATGAAAACGGCAAAAAAACAGGACCTTTGAACTGGGAATTCGCCAGACGTGAAGGTATTCGTGAAATTTTAAGCGGTCCGAGTGCATTCTTAATCCCTATGGGAATTCTAGCTGTTCTTAAGAAAACTTCAGGAACAGCAAATAACGTACACGTTAATCATATTGAAGCTTTAGGACAAAATTTTGTTGATTACGCCGCAAAAAATCCTGAACAATTAAAAGATGCAACAGCATTCAAAAAAGGTTACTACGCACAGGTACTTGAAAATGCCATACATCATTCAACTGATAAGAGTTTATCAGGAGAAGAACTTAAGCAAACTGCACAGTCATTTGCGGATAGACTTGTTGAAGTAGAAACTAAACGCGCTAACAAAGACAAAAAAGGTGCAAATCAGTTATATACGCAAATCGTTGATGATTACATGAAATTGCGTAAATCTCATGCTGCTCCTTCCAGCAATGAATTAGATGTATTAATAGAAGTTGCGGGAAAAGATAAACCGTTAGGAACTAATTTCAGACGTTTAGCTCAAAGTTTAACTGATTACACAGGAGATGCACTAGAAAAAACAAATAAATTCTTAAACAAAACTGCTAACGGCAACCTTGATGAATATATTAAAAAATTCAATATGCATAGAGCTGGAACAAGAGTTATTGCAAATATCGGCATGTGGGGCGCGGTTGTAGGTTTCTATACATTAATCCCTAAACTTTACAATATGGGGCTTAAGCACGATCCCGGCTTAAAAGGTCTTGTAGAAGAAGGCGCTCAAGCTTCTGAAAACAATTCTGATGCTAAAAAACCGGATGCTGTAAAAGAAGAAAATAAAAGCAAAGATAAAGATGTGGCATTTACAGGCGGATTTGTTTCTAAAGCAGGTGAAACTGCAATGAAAAACGGCGGTATAAGCAAAATATTGAAAAACTTTGAATTTAACGGAGCTTCAATGCCTGTACCAGCAATGTTAACATTGTTGTTCGGTTTCTGCCTCCCTCCTCGATACGTTAATGCAAAAAGCGACAAAGAACGTAAAGAAATTTTAGTTCGTGATATTTCAAGCTTCACTGCAATCTTGTTCGGAGCAAAAGCTTTAGCTAGAGGATTCTCTGATGCGTTTGCAAAAGCTTCAGGTCTTGCTTTGAATGTTAAACCTGAAGACCATAACAAAAACTTCTTAAATAAAGTTAAAAACTACTTTACGGCAGGTTCAGGCGTTGATGTATTGACCAGCGAACAAATCGTTTCTAAATACAGTAATATTCATGAGTACAAAAACGGAATTAACGGTTTCTTTGATTTTATTCAAGAAAACGGCGGTGATGTTAAAAAAGTATTAAATATCGAAAACACTGTAAAAGAACAATCCGAAGAAATTATCAAGAAATTTAACGGAAAGTCATTAAAAGAAGCTACTTTAGATGAAATAAAAGAAGCATTCAAAAAAGCTAAAAACTCTGAAGCTCTTGAAAAAATATATACTGTATTCTCAGCAAAAGATAATAAATTCATTAACAGAGCTAAGACTTACAACAGTGCATTTGGATTTGCATCAACTCTTATCCTTGTTCCTGCATTTATGATGTGGCTAGCAAGATACTGTGAAAACATGACTAAAAAAGCTATTGCTAAAGAAAAAGAAGAAAAAGCTTTAGCAGCAGCTCAGACAGAGGCAAAACAAACACCTCCTCCTGCAATAATCGCATCAAGCAAACCTTCAATGGCAGGTTTTTTAAATAAATAATAAAAAAACTCTGAAAATTCAGAGTTTTTTTATTTAATAAGTCATTTCCCAGTTGTCATTCAGAATTTTGCCGAAGCAGCCCCAGCCAGAAACATTTCCACTCCCCTGACAATCACTTGTGTAAATGCTATTGCGCTGCTCTTCTGTTAAGGATGCACTTCCGCCATTAAAATCGTCTAAAACCCCATCTTTATACACAGCAATAAAAAATAAATCACGTCCCAAAATATTAGGTCCTTTTTGACCGTTAATATCTAGTCCAACCTGTCCGATTTTATCACCTGACACCGAAACAATAAAACGAATTGCAGAACCGCTTGCCAATACGTAAGATGTCCCGTTGGAAAAATTAACACCCCCTCCGTTCAAGGTCTTATAATTATCATCAAAGCAAGGTGTCAAAGAATTATCACATTTTTGAACTATCTTAAAATAATCCGAAACAAAATAATTAAAGTTATCTTGTGAACTTAATCCTGCTTCTGTCAGATTAACAGCATTTTTATCTGTTTGATAGCGCACAAGAGCTTGTGAAAGCTCGTTATAAACCTTATGTAACTGTGTAACATAAGATTTTCTTTGATAATTTTGCATCAAAGTAGGAACTGTCATAGCTGAAACCACTCCGATAATGCCGAGTGTGACCAATACTTCTGCGAGAGTAAATCCGAAACGGCGTTGACTGTTCAACATGGCTACGTGCGTAGCACCTTCGGCGAGAGTAAATCCTTTACGGTTGGAGCTTAAAAGTCTGCCCCCCCCCCGCAAGCGTAGCCGCTTGACCCGTCATATTGGAGCTTTGTCAAAACTTCCCCAACTAACGTAGCAGCTTTTTTACTTAATCTTTTCATAAATCGCTCCTTTCTTTTTTTATAGTATTAATAATACCATTTTTGTAAAATTATGTAAATATATTACCTGAAAGTTTAAAGTTTTCAGACTTAATTACCGATATTAAATCTGTAATCAGAAATAAATGGAGAATTATACATGCTTAAAAAGATAGTAACACCTTCGTGTAATATATGCGACAGTGTGGAATTTATATTAAGAGGAGCGAGAAAACGCCGTTCTATGGCGGTTGCAGCTGCAAAGATGATTAATGCAGATGCAGGTATTCAAGCAAGACTACACGCAGTAAAGTAGTGCTTATTGTTTAGTAAGATTTTGAGAGTTTATTTAAAAAGGCTGACATAATGTCAGCCTTAATTTTTTTAATATGTCATTTCCCAATTATCATTTAATATCTTTCCAAAACAACCAAACCAGGTAGTTTCTCCTGCAATGCAATTTTCATTAAAAGCAGTTTCACGTTCTTCGCTTCTTAGAGGAGCAGAATTTCCGTTATCGTCAATAAGACCGTTATTATAAATATACACGGCAAAGATATCTCTTCCGGCTACATTTGGTCCTTTTTGACCGTTTATATCCAGATAAAGAAAAAATATTATAGAAGTCCCTCCCGAATAAAAAGCAGCAAAAGAAGAGCCGCTTGCTAAAGTCATATAACTCACACCGCCAAATGGGTTACCCATAGTTCTACCTGAAATTGTTTTATATGAAGAAGCAAGGCAAGGGGTTTGAGTAGCGCCGCAATCGTTTACGACATTAAAATATGTCTTAAAAAAAGAATTTAATTCCTCTTGACTTGTTAAGCCGGCTTCTTTAAGATTTAAAGCATTTTTATCAGTTTGATAGCGCACAAGAGCTTGTGAAAGTTCGTTATAAACCTTATGTAACTGTGTAACATAAGACTGTCTTTGGTAATTCTGTATCAAAGACGGTACTGTCATTGCGGAAACCACTCCTATAATGCCGAGTGTGACCAAAACCTCAGCAAGAGTAAAAGCAGGAGCTTCTAGAGTGCCCCCCCCCCGACATA
>ENA-OPJQ01000139-OPJQ01000139.1-human-gut-metagenome-genome-assembly--contig:-NODE-139-length-15472-cov-3.058961_pt1 | contig 15472 bp, 14 predicted proteins | sample MGYA00241773_ERZ501671 | MGnify/ENA primary metagenome ERZ501671 (study PRJEB25962, sample SAMEA2042373) | human gut metagenome | biome: human gut; feature: human-associated habitat; material: faeces... | reverse complement strand
TTTTTTTCTTTTTTTTTCTTTTTTTTTTCTGAATGGGTACGAAAGCAGACTCTTACCGGTTCTGAAAGATACACTACAGATGAGTTAAAGCATCTTGAAGATATTATTCTTGGCGCAGAGGATAAGCTGTACTCACTTGAATATGATTTATTCTGTGAAGTCAGGGAGCGCATAGCGGCAGAGGTTGTAAGAATACAGAACACTGCCAAGGCTGTTGCAATGATTGATGTGTATGCTTCACTTTCTGTTGTTGCAACACAGAATAATTTTGTAAGACCTAAGATTAATGAAAAAGGTATTATAGATATTAAGAACGGCAGACACCCTGTAGTTGAGAAGATGATTTCTAATGATATGTTCATTGCCAATGATACTTATCTTGACAATGGAATGAACAGAATTTCAATTATCACAGGTCCTAATATGGCTGGTAAATCTACATATATGAGACAGACGGCACTTATTGTGCTTATGGCACAGACAGGCTCTTTCGTTACAGCTGATTCAGCAAATATATGTATTGTTGACCGTATATTTACACGAGTCGGAGCATCTGATGACTTAGCTTCCGGTCAGTCAACTTTCATGGTTGAGATGACAGAGGTTGCCAATATCTTAAGAAATGCAACTCCTAAGAGTCTTATAATTCTTGATGAAATAGGAAGAGGAACAAGCACATTTGACGGATTGAGTATTGCATGGGCTGTTGTTGAGTATATTGCCAATACTAAATACTTAGGAGCCAAGACACTTTTTGCAACACATTATCATGAACTTACTGAATTAGAAGGAACTCTTGACGGAGTTAATAATTACTGTATTGCTGTCAAGGAAAACGGTGATGATATCGTCTTTTTAAGAAAGATTGTAAAGGGCGGTGCTGATAAGAGTTATGGTATTCAGGTTGCCAAGCTTGCAGGAGTTCCTGATGTGGTTCTTAACAGGGCTAAGGAGCTTGTTGTGGACTTAAGTGATGCTGATATATCACAGAAAGCCAAGGATATTGCGCAGTATTCCAAGAAACTTGACAAGATGAATGACAAGTACAGAAAGGTTAATGACCTTGAAGTTAAGCAGATGTCTCTTTTTGATACTGTTAAGGATGATGATATAGTAACTGATATAATGAATCTTGATATAAGCAATATGACACCTATTGATGCACTGAATACGCTTTATAAGCTGCAGGGAAAAGCTAAGAACCGCTGGTAAAACAAGGAGACTAAATCCTCTGCTCCTGCAAGGGCAGTCGCATTTTGTTTCACAAAACAGGGAGGATTAAATGTCAATAACACTTTTAGACCAGAATACGATTAATAAGATTGCTGCAGGAGAGGTCGTCGAAAGACCTTCTTCTGTAGTTAAAGAACTTGTTGAAAATGCTATAGATGCCGGAGCAACTGCGATTACAGTTGAGATAAAGGAAGGTGGAATTTCATTTATCAGGGTTACTGATAATGGAAGTGGTATCAATAAAGATGAGATTGAGATAGCATTTAAAAGACATGCAACAAGTAAAATTAAATCAATTGAAGATCTTATGGCTGTTTCGTCTCTGGGCTTCAGAGGTGAGGCACTAGCGAGTATAGCTGCTGTATCACAGGTTGAACTTATTACCAAGACTGCTGACAGTCTGAGTGGTGTGCGTTATACAATTGATGGCGGAGTACCAGGTGAAGTGGCAGAAATAGGCGCTCCGGAGGGAACTACATTTATTGTAAGAAATCTTTTCTATAATACTCCTGTTAGAAGAAAGTTCTTAAAGACAGCGACTACCGAGGGAGGATATATTGGTTCGCTTGTGGAATATCTGGCACTTTCGCATCCTGATATTTCGTTCAGGTTTATAAGTAATAACCAGAATAAGCTGCATACATCGGGTAATATGAATCTTAAAGATATAATATATAATGTGTATGGCAGGGATATAACTAATAATCTGTATGAAATCAGCGGCAAGTCGCAGGATATTGAGGCTTCTGGTTTTATTGGCAAGCCTATGGTTGTCCGCGGAAACAGGACATATGAGAATTATTATATCAACGGCAGATATATCAAGAGCAGTATTATAACTAAGGCTATAGAGGATGCCTATAAGGGCTTTATAATGCCACATAATTATCCGTTCAGTGCGATACATTTTAAGATTAATCCTGCAATTATTGATGTAAATGTACATCCAACCAAGATGGAACTGCGATTCTCGAACAATGAATATATATATAATTTTGTATATGATACATGTTTAAAAGCTCTTAATTCAAAAGAACTTATTGCAGAAGTTTCTGTGCCTGATCCTGTTGCAGTTAAAATGCAGGAAGCACCTGTTGTAAGAAATGTTATGCCGGATGTTAAGCTGCCAGAGAAGAATGTTTCGGATAGTATGCCATGTAAGACAGAGACAAAATCTGCAGAGTCTGCAAAAGCAGAAATTAAGCCGAAAAGACTTCCGGAGCCATTTGAAATTAAGGGTTCTCTGCAGATGGTTAAAGAAGATAAAGTAAGATATGAAGCTGTGACAAAATCTGAACCACCAAAGCAGATGAACCTTTTTGAGAATAAGCTCCTTGATGAGAACAGCCGTAACAAATACAGAATCATAGGGCAGCTGTTTGATACTTACTGGCTTATTGAATTTGAAGATAAGTTCTATATGATGGATCAGCACGCAGCGCATGAGAAGGTGCTTTATGAAAGAACGATGAATAAGCTTCATGATAAGACAATTGGAACTCAGATGATTCTTCCACCGATTGTATTGTCGCTTAATATGCATGAGGAAGAAATATACAAGGCTAATCAGGATATATTTAAAAGATTAGGATATGAGATAGAAGAATTCGGCGGCAATGAATATAAGGTTACAGGAATTCCTGCCGGACTTCCTAAAATGGATTACAAACAGCTCCTTATTGATGTTCTGGATGGACTTTCTGAAGAAAGTGCCGGCAAAGATCCTGATATTATTACTGAAAAGGTTGCAAGCATGTCATGTAAAGCGGCTGTAAAGGGCAATAACAGACTGTCATTTAATGAGGCATTTGAACTGATGGACGAGCTTATGAAGGCAGAGAATCCATATAACTGTCCGCACGGCAGACCAACACTTATTATGATGAGCAGATATGAGATAGAAAAGAAATTTAAACGAATAGTATAGAGGCTGATATGAAGAAAGAACCTTTAATAATACTTACAGGTCCGACAGCAGTTGGAAAGACTGAACTTTCCATTGCACTTGCAAAGGCGGTAAATGGTGAGATAATAAGTGCCGATTCCATGCAGGTATACAGATATATGGATATCGGAACTGCCAAGATAACAAAAGAAGAGATGCAGGGGGTTAAGCATTATCTTGTTGATGAGATTGAGCCTTCAGAGGGCTTTGATGTGGCAAGATTTAAGTCTATGGCAACAAATGCAATAGAAAAAATCCGTGAGAACGGTCATATTCCTGTAGTTGTTGGCGGAACCGGATTTTATATACAGGCACTTTTATATGATTCTACATTTGAAGATGATGAAAGTGACTATGAATATAGAGATTATCTTCAGGGGATTGCTGATACTAAGGGTGCAGAGGTGCTTCATGATATGTTAAAGGAAGCTGACCCTGAATCTGCAGAGGCAATTCATGCTAATAATGTCAAAAGAGTTATTCGTGCACTTGAATTTTATAAGACGACAGGCAGAAAGATATCAGAGCATAATAATGAGCAGAGAGCTAAAGAGTCGCCTTATAATTTTTGTTATTTTGTTCTTAATGATAAAAGAGAAATTTTATACGACAGAATAAACAGGCGTGTTGATATAATGTTTGACAACGGACTGCTTGATGAGGTAAAACATTTGTCGGACATGGGGCTTGTAAAGGACGATGTTGCCATGCAGGGAATCGGATATAAAGAGGTGTTCGATTATCTTGAGGGCAGATGTGACGAGGCAGGTCTTAGAGAGATGATTAAGCAGGATACAAGACATTTTGCAAAAAGACAGCTTACATGGTTTAGAAGAGAACCATCAGTTACATGGGTGGATTTTTCCCAGATACGAAGAGAAGATGCACTTTCGTATATGCTTGAACAACTAAAAGAAAAGGAAATTATTTAATTATGAGAGAAATGTATAAAAATATGGGAATCTGTGATGAGGTGTATGATTATTGCGACAATATAATTAAGTCGCTTCATGACAGATTTGAAGAGATAGATAAGAATGCAGAATATAACCAGATGAAGGTTATAAAGGCGATGCAGGATGAAAAGGTTGCCGAAATGCATTTATCAGGAACAACAGGTTATGGTTATAATGATGACGGTAGAGATACTCTTGAGAAAATATATTCAGATATATTTAAGACAGAGGATGCACTTGTAAGACCACAGATTATCTGCGGAACTCATGCGTTAAATGTAGCTTTATCATCTAACTTAAGACCAGGTGATGAGCTTTTATCACCGGTTGGGAAGCCGTATGATACAATGGATGAGATTATCGGTATCAGACCTTCTAAGGGAAGCCTTGCAGAATATGGAATTACATACGCACAGGTTGACCTGCTGCCAGATGGTGGTTTTGATTATGAGGGTATTAAGAATGCAATCAATGAAAGAACAAAGCTTGTAACAATCCAGCGTTCCAAGGGATATGCTTCAAGACCCACACTTTCAGTTGAAAGAATTGGCGAGCTTATAAGTTTTATCAAAAGTATCAAGCCAGATGTTATATGTATGGTTGATAACTGCTACGGTGAATTTGTTGAAAGAATTGAGCCTTCAGAGGTTGGTGCTGATATGATAGTCGGTTCACTTATAAAGAATCCTGGTGGCGGACTTGCTCCATGCGGCGGCTATATCGCAGGAAAGAAAGAATGTGTTGAACAGGCAGCTTACAGATTATCTTCACCGGGGCTTGGAAAAGAAGTCGGTGCAACACTCGGTGTAAACCAGAGCTTTTATCAGGGACTTTTCTTATCACCTGTAGTTGTTGCAGGTGCGCTTAAAGGTGCTATATTTGCTGCAAATGTATACGAAAAGGCAGGTTTTGTAGTAAGACCTGATGGAAGTGAGCCAAGATATGATATTATTCAGGCAGTTGAACTTGGAAGTGCAGACGGGCTTCTTGCTTTCTGTAAAGGAATTCAGGCTGCAGCACCTGTTGACAGTTTTGTTACACCAGAACCATGGCCGATGCCAGGATACGATTCAGACGTTATAATGGCTGCCGGAGCCTTCGTTCAAGGCTCATCAATAGAGCTTTCTGCTGATGGTCCGTTAAAAGAACCTTATTCGGTATTCTTCCAGGGGGGACTTACATGGTATCATGCAAAACTTGGAATTATGATGAGTGTTCAGAAAATGTTTGAAAAAGACCTTATAAAGCTTTGATTGAATTAATATTTGTGTTATAATGTGTTGGAGTATGGATTTTTCCGTACTCCAATTTATGGTTAAAGGATGAAAATCTATGAGTAATATTTCTAAATATAAGAACGGTTGGCTTTTATGGCTATTCATTCTGATAGGCATTGTGCTTGGCGGTCTTATTGCAGAACTTACTGCCAGTGTGCATGCACTTAGCTGGCTGTCTTATGGACAGAGTTTCGGGCTTGACAATCCGCTGGTATTAAATCTGGGAGTACTTGTAATAACATTTGCACTCCAGATTAAGATTACTATTGCCAGTATAATAGGAGTTATACTCGCAATTATTATTTACAGATTTATTTAATCTGACTGCTGTTTAATTTATGGTCTATGAGAATATAATAACAGGTGTGGAGGAAGAAAAACTGCTTCCTTACGAAAAATGTCTTGAGTATGGTGCATCATCACTTGATAATGCTGAACTTCTGGCAGCGATTATAAGAACAGGAACCAATGGTTTAAGTTCTATCCAGCTTGCAGAGAAGTTACTGGAGAATGCCGGCAATCTTAACGGTCTTTATGGTATGTCCGTTTCAGAACTTATGCAGATTAAGGGTATAGGAAAGGCAAAGGCTGTCCAGATATGCTGCATTCTTGAACTTTCAAGAAGAATTGCAAAGCAGAAGGCTAGAGAAAGACTTGACTTTTCGAATGCTGAAACTATTGCAGAATATTATATGGAAGATATGAGACATCTAAAGAGAGAACATCTGGTTCTTGTAATGCTTGATAACAGGTGCCGCCTTATTAGAGATAAGGTGATGTCTGTTGGAACTTCTACTGGTTCAATGGTTTCTGTAAGGGAAATATTTAAGGAGGCACTTGACAGCAGGGCAGCTTCGATAGTTATCCTGCATAATCATCCATCAGGCAATCCATCTCCTAGCAGAGAGGATATGAAGGTTACTAAGAATATTATGGAAGCCGGCAGAATTATTGGTGTTGAGCTGTTAGATCATATTGTTATAGGAGATAATTCTTATTTCAGTTTTAAACAAATGCAATACATTAATTAACAATTAAGAAAGGAATTAAGACATGGGTAATGCATACGGAATTGATATAGGCACAAGTAATTTTAAAATGTGCTGCAGTGATAAGGATAAGATACTTAATGAAAAGAATATTATAGCTATAGCTAATAAAACAGAGATTTTAGCTTTTGGAGATGAAGCATATGAAATGTATGAGAAAGCTCCAGAGCATATTGAGGTTTCTTTCCCGGTTAAGTTTGGTGTGATAGCTGATATTGAGAATATGCAGACACTTCTTTTTAACTTCTTTAATAAGATTAATGAAGGAAAGAAGATTACCGGATCAGATTTCTATATTGCTGTACCAACAGATGTAACAGAAGTAGAGAAGAGAGCTTTTTATGAATTAGTTGTTGATTCAAAAGTAAAGGCAAAGAATGTTTATGTAGTTGATAAACCTGTTGCAGATGCTATAGGTGCAGGCCTTGATGTAACTAAGTCTAAGGGTATTATGATTGTTAATATCGGAGCAGAGACAACTGAGATTTCAGTTCTTTCTTTAGGCGGAATTGTTATAAGCAAGGCTGTTAAGATTGGTGGTAATAAGCTTGATGACTGTATTATAAGTAATGTAAGAAAGGCTTATAATCTTGTTATAGGAAGTAAAACTGCTGAAAATTTAAAGAAGCAGTTAGGAAGTGCAGTTCCTGTTTCAGAAACATTTGCACCTGGCTTTGGAAGAAATGTTTTATCAGGTCTTCCTGTGAGTGTTGATATTTCTTCTGATGTTATATATCAGGCTATAATTGACTCATTACATTCTATTATGGATGCTATTAAGGTTATACTTGAGAGAACACCACCAGAACTTGCAGCTGATATAATCAAGGATGGTGTTTACTTTACAGGAGGAACTGCACAGATTAACAATCTTGAAAAGTTTATCAAAGATGAAACTAATCTTAATGTCAATATTGTTGAACATCCTGCAGAGAGTGTTGTAAGAGGTCTTATGGGAGTTGTATCTAATCCGGAATTTGCTAAGGTTGCATATACTCCTACAGAGAAAAATTTTGATTAAAGGGCAGGTTTTAAGATGAGAAAGAATATTTCTTCACTTATGACTTCGAAGAATATTCTCATTGCACTTACGGTTTTGTGCTGTTTCTTTATTGGTACGAGCTTTTTTACAGATACGCTTACCAAGCCTCTTAAAAAGTGCGTTTCAATGGTTGTAGTTCCGGTACAGAAGGGTATGAACAATATTGGATTCTGGGTTTATGATAAATACCAGACACTTCAGGAGATATCAGTTGTTCTTGATGAGAATAAGAAACTTCAGAGTCAGGTCGATGATCTTACAGAAGAGAATAACCAGTTAAAACAGGATTCTTATGAACTTAACAGACTTCGTGATTTATATGAACTAGACCAGCAGTATGCAGGGTATTCAAAAGTTGGAGCCAGGGTTATTGAAGTTACTACAGATAACTGGCATTCGTCATTCAAGATTGACAAAGGAACTGACGATGGTCTTAAAGTTAATATGAATGTTATTGCCAGTGGAGGGCTGGTAGGAATTATTTCTGAAACAGGAAGTAATTATTCTATTGTTAAGACAATTACTGAGAATAACAGCAATGTAAGCGGAATGCTTATAGATACTAATGAAACATGTATTGTTCAGGGAGATGTTGAACTGATGGATACAGGCATGATACGCGTATCACATTTTAAAAGTGATGTTGTTGTCAGAAATGGCGATAAAGTAGTTACTTCTAATATTAGTGATAGGTATCTGCAAGGAATTCTGATTGGGTATATTAAGGATGTTAAGCTGGATTCTAATAATCTTACCCAGTCAGGATATATTGTTCCTGCTGTGAATTTTAATAATTTACAGGAGGTTCTGGTTATAACACAGCTTAAAGAATAAGTGTTTAGGACAATTTATTATGAAAAGAAAGATAACAGAATTAATTATTATATTGTTTTTCTATATCATGCAGGTTTCTGCAGCAAGAGTAATATCAATTGCTAATATTTCACCAAACTGGCTTATTATTATGCCTGTATTTTTTGGCTTCTTCTGTGGTAAGAATGATGGAATGTTTGCAGGATTTTTTGCTGGAATTATGTATGATTTGTTCTATTCCGGTTTGTTCGGATTTACAGCACTTATTTTTATTTACATAGGATATTTTTCGGGATTTTTTTATCAGAAGTACGAGGTAAGGGAAGTTCTTATCCCTCTTGCACTTGTGATTACAGCTGATTTTGGATATGGATTCATATCATATATTGGTAATTTTCTGCTTCAAAACAGACTTAATGTTGGATTTTTTATGTCACGCTTTATATTGCCGGAGGTTGTTTATACAGCTCTTGTTTCATTACTGATATATCATCCGATACATTATTTTTGTGTTATAACGGAGCAAGGAAAAGAGAGAAAGAAGAAGGGTAAGATTGATGAAAGAAGTGTTTGAGTACATTATAAGTCTTCTTAAATCCAGAATTTTTCCTATGATTCTTGTATTTATTGTTCTGATTTCTGTTCTTGTTCACAGATTGTTTGTTCTTCAGATAATAAATGGAGATTCATATGTCGAAGACTTATCAAGTTCTATACAGAAAGATATGAGTGTTGCGGCTGCAAGAGGTCGTATATATGACCGTAATGGTGTACTTCTTGCATATAATGATTTGTCATATGCAGTCAAGATAAGCGACTCTGGAAGATATTCAGATAATGCAACTAAGAATGCAACAATTAATAATTCTATAAACAAAACATTACAGATTATCGAAGATCATGTTCTAATGATTTTCCAATTATTTATAATAACGGACAATTTACTTATAATGTTGAAGGAACGTCTCTTTTAAGATTTTTAAGGGATTCTTATGGAACTGAATCAATTGCAGCGTTAACTGATGAACAGAAAGCTACTTCAGCTGAGAATATGTTTAAACGTCTTTGTGAGACATATAGCATTAATTATGAAGAATTTGGAATAGAACATTCATTAATGATGGTAAATCTTCGAAGATATATGGCTGCCAATTCGTATAACAGATATCTTACATTTATTATTGCAAATGAGGTATCTGATGAGACAGTTGCGGCAATATTAGAAAATAGTGATGACCTTGTCGGTGTCACCGTTGAAGAACAGTATATCAGAAGATATGTTGACAGTGTATATTGTTCACAGATACTTGGCTATACAGGAACTGTATCTAACGCAGAGCTTGAAGAACTTGGTGAAGGATATGAAAGCAATGACATTGTAGGTAAATCTGGTATTGAAAAAAGCATGGAAAGTGAGTTATCTGGTGTTAAAGGTGAAAAGTCTGTATATGTTGATACTGTAGGAAGAATTACAGAAGTACTCGATGAGGAAGCACCACAGGCAGGACATGATGTATATCTTACTATTGATATTAATCTTCAGAAGTCAATATATCATGCAATAGAAGATGAAGTAACTAATATTTTTATGCAGTACTTTACGCCTGGAAGCAATAAAATAACTTATAATAGTTCAGGTGATGTTGATACTATATATATAACTGCTCAGGAAGCTTATTTTGCACTTATAGATAATAATCTTGTTTCTTTAAAAGGAATTCAGGAACAGAATACATCTAATGAAGCTGATATATACAGCCAGTTTGAAGCTAAGAAAGCTGAAACACTTTCATGGCTGAGGGAAGAACTTACATCTGGTAATACAGCTTATGGAAAGCTTTCAGAAGAACAAAAGCTGTATATATGGTATATATATGATCTTTTAAGAAGTGAGAATATATTCAGTCTTGCTAATGTTGATACAAGTGACAGTGTTTATTATGACTGGATATATGGCGATTCAACGAGCCTTTCGCAGCTTCTTACGTATGGAATATCAAAGAACTGGATTAATATGTCATCTCTTACATCTGAAAAGTATACAAGTCTTCAGGAATCATATGATGTACTTGTTGATTATGTTATATCAGCACTTGATACAGATACTGCATTTTTTAAGAAAATGTATAAATATATGATTAATGCAGGCAGCATATCAGGAAGACAGGTATGTATGTTATTATATGAGCAGGGTGTACTTGATATGAATGCAGATGATTCGAAATATCAGTCTCTCGCATCGGGAAGCATGGGGGCATATGAGTTTATGTCATATGTTATCTCTAATAAGATTATTACTGTTGGACAGCTTGCACTTAAGCCATGTTCAGGTTCTGCTGTTGTAACTAATCCGGATAATGGTGATGTTCTGGCTCTTGTTTCTTATCCAAGCTATGATAATAATAAATTATCAGGAACAGTTGATGCAAAGTATTACAGTTCACTTGTTAATGATAATGCAAGTCCTCTTCTTAACAGGGCAACGCAGTCTTTTATAGCCCCAGGTTCTACTTATAAGCCATGTACAATTATTGCAGGTATTGATAGTGGGATAATTTCTTCATCTACAACATTTAACTGCTCTGGTGTGTTTGATAAGGTTACACCATCCCCTAGATGTTTTCAGAAATGGGGACATGGAAGTGAGACACCTGTAACTGCCATAAGAGATTCATGTAATGTTTATATGTATAATGTCGGATACAATCTTGCATGTAGCAAGAATGGTTCGTATAATAGCACTTATGGTACTAACATATTAAAGAAGTATTCTGATATGCTTGGCCTTTCAACAAAGACCGGTATAGAGATAGAAGAGGGTACTCCGGGAGCATCTTCGCAGAATGCCATTGCATCTGCAATTGGTCAGGGTAACCACAGATACAGTACTCTTAATCTTGCCAGATATGTTACTACACTAGCAACATCAGGCACATGTTACAATCTTACGCTTATTGATAAGATAACTGATTATGATGGCAATGTTATTATGGAAAATCATGCTGAGGTTAATAATCAGGTGGAGCTGAGTTCTGATATATGGAATACCATTCATACAGGAATGAATCTTGCTGCTGGAACGTATTCAGCATTTTTACCATTAAAGATGCCAATTGCAGCTAAGACTGGTACTGCACAGGAAAGAACAACAGATCCTGACCATGCTACATTAATATCATATGCGCCATATGATAATCCACAATACTGTATGGCAGTGCGTATTCAGAATGGTTATGCTTCAGGTAATGCTGTAACACTAGGTTCAGAGATTTACAAAATGCTTTTTAATATTAATGATTAATATTGTTTAATGATTTACTAAAGAAATAACTAATATGAGATGAGAGGTGAATGTTTTGGATAATTCGGTAATAATCAAAGGAAGTAATAGTGGAATTACAGTATTTCTTGATAGTGAAATGGCTTTTGAGGATTTATTAGAAAGTGTTTCTGAAAAGTTCAAGAGTGCGTCAAAGTTTTTTAATAATGCTAATATGGCGATTTCTTTTGATGGAAGAGATTTATCTGCTGAAGAGGAAAAAAGAATTCTCAATGTGATATCAGATGTATCTGAGCTTAATATTGTATGTGTTCTTGATGAAAATAACAATATGAAGGAAATATATGAAGATGCTGTTAAGAAAGCTATTGCAAGTGTTGATGTATCAGAGCCGGTTGTACAGCCTGTAAATGATATGGCATCTGATCCTAAAACAGCGTGTATGTTTTATAAAGGAACGCTTCGCTCAGGTCAGGTATTTGAATCTGACGGAAGCGTTGTGGTATTAGGAGATGTCAATCCTGGAGGCAAGGTTGTTGCAAAAGGCAGCGTTATTGTACTTGGAAGTCTTAAGGGCAATATATTTGCAGGTGTAGATGGTAATGAGAATGCATTTGTTGTTGCACTTGAGATGAGTCCTATGCAGATTAAGATAGGCGAAATAATTGCCAGAAGCTCAGATGTAGGAACCAAGATAACAAAAGGCAGAAATAAAACTAAAGTTATTGAACCAAAGATTGCCTATGTATATGATCAGAATATTTATATTGAAGATTTAGAGCAGAATGCTTTAGATGACATATGTTTAGATTAATTTGTTATATTTTTAAAAAATAGTTGATTTAAGAATAAAAATCTCGCATAATTAATATATTGCGATTTATTAAGAATTATTAATGGAGGTTTAATATGAGTGAAGTTATAGTTGTAACATCAGGAAAGGGCGGAGTAGGTAAGACTACAACCACAGCTAATATTGGTACGGGCCTTGCTAAACTTGGAAAGAAGGTTGTTATGATTGACACAGATACAGGCCTTAGAAATCTTGATGTTGTATTAGGACTCGAAAACCGTATTGTATATAATCTTGTTGATGTCGTTGAAGGTAACTGCCGATTAAAGCAGGCTATGATTGCTGACAAGAGATGTCCTAATCTGTTTCTTTTACCAACAGCACAGACAAGAGATAAGTCAGCTGTGACACCTGAACAGATGATTAAGGTTATTGATGAAATTAAGAATGATCCTGAAGGATTTGACTACATAATTCTTGATTGTCCTGCAGGTATTGAGCAGGGATTCCAGAATGCAATTGCTGGTGCAGACAGAGCTTTAGTTGTTACTACACCAGAGGTTTCTGCTATCAGGGACGCTGACAGAATTGTAGGACTCCTTGACGCTCACGGACTTCAGAATCATGAAGATTTAATTGTAAACAGAATCAGAATGGATATGGTAAACAGAGGCGAGATGATGTCTATTGATGATGTTAATGATATTTTACAGCTTAATGTTATTGGAGCTGTTCCAGATGATGAAAATATCGTTGTGGCAACTAATAAGGGACAGCCACTTGTAGGAGATGATTCTCTTGCAGGACAGGCATACATGAATATCTGCCGTAGAATTACCGGTGAGGAGATTCCATTCCTTGATCTTAATGGTAAGGGAGGTTTCTTTAAGAAGCTTTCTTCACTTTTTAAGAGTGATAAGAAGAATTAATATGTATTATAATAAGTCACATATGGCTTATTCAGGGAGGGATTAAATATGGGATTACTTGATTTATTTAAGAAAAAAGGTTCAAGTGATGTAGCTAAGGACAGATTAAAGCTTTTGCTTGTTTCTGACAGAGCTAACTGTTCACCAGAGGTTATGGAAATGATTAAGAATGATATTATTAAAGTCATTTCAAAGTATATGGAAATTGATACAGATGGTCTTGATATTCAGATTACATCAACGGAATCTGATACTAACAATGGCTCTGTACAAGCAATTTTCGCTAATATTCCAATTAAGGATATGAGAAACAGCGAAAAGTAATAAGGGTTTTATTATGTTAAAAAAATATAAATTGCGTTCATACAACTTTATATTGGTATTTATTCTGATTGTAACATCAGTATTTGCTCTTGCTGTGGTTAATAGTGCCAACAGTGCATATACAGTAAAGCAGGGGGCAGGTATTGCAATATCGTTTATAATAATTATTGTTTCATTTATTGATTATAATTGGATATTAAAGTATTACTGGATATGGTATGCAATAGTTACTATTATGCTTATAGGTGTTCTTACAGTGTTTGGACATGGTTCACATGGAGCTACCAGATGGTTTAAGATAGGACCGGTACAGTTGCAGCCATCTGAATTTTTAAAGCTGGCACTTATTTTGTTAGTTGCAAAACTTGTTGCAGCAAATAAAGAGAAGCTTAATTCAATTAAGTTTCTCTTATTAATAGCATGTCTTACATTGTTTCCTATATTACTAGTTGCATTACAGCCTAATCTTTCAACAGCAATACTTTTGACACTTATTGTCATTGCTATGCTTTATTGTTCAGGAGTAAGCTATAAGATTTTTGGTATTGCAATTCTTGTTGTAGTACCGGTTTTATCAGCATTTCTGATATATGTTGTATCAGTTGAACACCCAATCCTTATAGAGGATTATCAAAGAAAACGAATTGTTGATTTTATTGAAGGTAAGTCAGAAGAAGTTGATATGAATGATGCAGGAACATATCAGCAGGCATATGCTGTTCAGGCTATTGGTTCTGGTCAGCTTTATGGTAAAGGTCTTAATAATAATGATACTTCTTCTTTAAAGAATGCCGGATATATTGCAGAAGCCCAGAATGACTTTATTTTTGCCGTAATTGGTGAAGAATTAGGATTTGTCGGTGGATGTATAACGATTCTGCTATTGTCATGGATTGTTATAGAGTGTATAATTGTAGCAGTAAAGGCAAAAGACTTTGCCGGGCGGCTGATATGCTGTGGTGTCTCGGCATATATAGGTTTCCAGACATTCATTAATATAGGTGTTGTAACAAGACTCCTGCCAAATACAGGTCTTCCGCTTCCATTTTTCAGTTATGGACTGACATCACTGTTTTCATTGTTTATATCAATGGGAGTAGTTCTTAATGTAAGTCTGCAAAGAAAAGTTGAAAGAGATGATGATATTTTTGCGGATGATTTTAAAGGATAGAATATAAAATGAGAAAGGGTATTGTAATATGAACATTGGTTTGATTGCACACGATTCAAAGAAAAAGTTAATGCAGAATTTCTGCATAGCTTACAGAGGAATTTTAAATAAGAATCAGCTTTTCGCTACAGGAACAACAGGACAGCTTATTGAAGAGGTTACTAATCTTTCAGTGCATAAATTTCTTGCCGGAAGACTTGGGGGAGATGTCCAGTTATGTTCATTAATTGAGAGCAATCAGATGGATCTGGTCGTTTTTCTTCGGGATGCTGTAAATCCAAAATCATATGAACCAAACTCAGAGAGAATTTCTATTTTATGTGATATGTATAATATTCCACTTGCAACTAATCTTGCAACAGCAGAACTTCTTATAAAGTCACTTGAACGTGGTGATATGGAATGGAGAGAAATATATCAGTAAGAAAGCATATGCCGGCTAAGCTTTAATTAAGCTGATGCCGGCATAATTTACCTGTGCGGTACAGTTTAATCGCTTAAATCCCTGATTCTGCCGTATACACTTATCTGGTACAGTCCACACAGACCAACAATTGCATATATTACACGCGATATCCATGTTGCCTGTCCAAATAAAAAAGCGACAAGATTAAAGTTAAAAAAGCCGATAAGCCCCCAGTTTATCGCTCCGATTATAAT
>ENA-OPJQ01000133-OPJQ01000133.1-human-gut-metagenome-genome-assembly--contig:-NODE-133-length-15963-cov-6.162937_pt1 | contig 15963 bp, 18 predicted proteins | sample MGYA00241773_ERZ501671 | MGnify/ENA primary metagenome ERZ501671 (study PRJEB25962, sample SAMEA2042373) | human gut metagenome | biome: human gut; feature: human-associated habitat; material: faeces... | reverse complement strand
CCCTGAAATCGGCTTAAGGAGTGCTTCTAGAGTGCCCCCCCCCCGTGAAATACGTGTTTATTTAATCTTCTTGTCATACTTTCACTCCTCATTTATATTTCATTTATTATTATAAACGATTTTTGATTTTTTACAAGTGAAGCTTGACTTTACAATAAAAAAAACACCTGTTTTAGGACAGGTGTTTTTTTTTATTATTTTTTACTTTTTATTTATCATCTAAAGCTGCAACGCCCGGTAATACTTTACCTTCGATAAATTCAAGAGATGCACCGCCGCCTGTTGAAACGTGAGTGAAATCTTCTGCTTTAAAGAATTTTTTAGCAGCAGATACAGAATCACCACCGCCAATAACAGAAGTTGCACCGTTTTCAGTTGCTTCAACAACTGCTTGAAGTACAGCTTTTGTACCTTCAGCAAATTTAGGGTTTTCAAATGCGCCTACCGGACCATTCATCAATATTGTTTTTGAATTTTTAATAACATCAGCAAATGCTTTTCTTGAATCAGGACCTGCATCAACGCCTTCAAATCCGTCAGGAATTTCGTTGATAGCAACAAATTTGTTTGTACCGTTTCCTGAAAAATCGTCAGCTGCAAGAACATCAGTAGCCATAATAATTTTAACGCCTTTATCAGCTGCTTTCTTTTCAATAGCTTTTGCAACGTTCATTTGGTCGTCTTCGCAAATTGAATTACCGATTTTACCGCCGTTAGCCTTCACGAATGTATAAGCCATACCGCCGCCGATGATTAAGTTATCAACTTTATCAATTAAGTTTTCAAGAACACCGATTTTAGAAGAAACTTTAGCACCGCCGACAATAGCTGTGAAAGGTCTTGCAGGATTATCAAGAGCTTCAGACAAGCATCTGATTTCTTTTTCCATTAATAAGCCTGAAACAGCAGGTTTCAAAACTTTAGCCAACTTAGCTGTTGAAGTGTGGTTTCTGTGAGCAGCTCCGAAAGCATCGTTTACATAGAAATCACCTAATTTAGCTAATTCGTTTGCAAAAGTCATATCATCATCTTTTGCTTCTTCCGCTTTGTAGTAACGGATGTTTTCCAATAAAGCAACCTGACCGTCTTTTAAAGCTTCTAATTCTTTATCAGCACCTTCGCCCACCGGTGATTTTACAAATAATACATCTTCACCTAAAACTTTAGACAAGTGTTTTGCAACAGGTTCTAAAGAAAATTCAGGGTTCCATTCGCCTTTTGGTCTTCCTAAGTGAGCCATTAAAATAATTTTTGCTCCTTTTTCTTTTAAAGCTTTCACTGTAGGAATAATAGCTTGAATTCTTGTATCATCGGTAACATTTTTGTCTGCGTCTAAAGGCACATTTACGTCTACTCTTACAAGAGCACGTTTTCCTTTTACATCACCTAAGTCTTTAATAGATTTTTTCATAATTTTCTCTCCTATTTAAAAATGAAATATTCATTGCAAGATTATCATACAAAAAACATGAAATTAATCCAAGTAACCAATTAAAATTTTTGTCTTTCGGATTAATCTGAAAACACAAAAGAAAGGATTTACTTATGAAGAAAAAAATATTTGGGGTGCTTGTTGTAATCACAGCTTTTGTAGCAGGTTATTCTATTAATAACATCGCTGTTTCAGGAACAAATCCTGAATATAAAGTTGCGATTGTTGATATTCAAAAAATCGTGTCAAATTCGAGTGAAATAAAAGCTTTAAAAACCGATCAGGAAAAGCAGGTTCAAACCATGCAGGCAACAATTGATAAGGCAAGAGCGGAAATTTCTAAAGAAAAAGATCCCGCTAAAATTGCACAATTAGAAGAAAAATACAGAAATGAAATTAACCAGCAAAAACTAGCGCTTGATACATCATATAACAGCAAATTAACAGCAATTGACAATAAGATTAAAACTGCGGTAATAGAAAAAGCACGCAGCATGAATTACAACATTGTACTGCCTAAAAATACTGTTCTATATGGCGGGGATGATATTACCGATCAGGTTTCAACAATAATTAAATAGATTTATCAGCCGTTATTATTTTGGAAGAATATTAATCATTATAGAACTTGTGTTTTTATAAAATGATTCTTTCCAAACCTGACGGCTGATTTGTTTCTTTTGTTTGTCAATATTGTATAATTCTGTATCAAACAACTGCTTTGACTTCACATTTGCATAGCAGGCAGATTTAAATTCATCAGTCATAAATTCGCATTCGGCTAATGAATCTTCAAAATCCGCGCGTCTTTTAGCCCAGTAATTATAAATTTCCTGAGTAGCTTTTGTTCCGTCAGGCCAAAACCATTTAATATCTTTATATTGGGCGTTTTCCAAACCCTGCGGGCAAAGCTCCTGCCAAACAGGACGTTCGGGGGCTTTCGCAAGATTAATAATTTCGGATGCAATTACCGAATTAATACTAAAACCTAAAATTCCAATCAGACATATTAATTTGTTTATGTTTAATAATTTGCTCATATAATCTTATTATTATTATAATTAATTATTTGATATTTTCAACCTCCATTTGTTATATATGTTATAATGGAATTGATGAATGAGAATTTAAAACAAACTCTAAAACTGCTTCCGTCGCTTCCCGGCTGTTATATTTACTATAACAAAGAGGGAGAAATAATTTATGTAGGCAAAGCTAAAATTCTTAAGCGGCGTGTAATGAGCTACTTTAACAGAAAACATTCAAGTGTTAAGGTAGAAGTTTTGGTTTCTCAAATCGAGCGTTTGGAATATATTATTACAAACACGGAAGTTGAAGCTTTAATTCTTGAAAGCCACTTAATTAAAAAACATAAACCCCGTTATAATGTTTTATTAAAAGATGATAAAAAATATCCGTACTTTTTAATTACTGATGAAGATTTTCCTAGAATAACAATTGTGCGCAAAAAAAATATGAACCCTGAAAAAGGACGTTATTACGGACCTTATACAGACGTTCGCGCAATGCACGCTACCTTGGACTTTTTGAAAAAAATATTTCCGCTCAAGCAATGCAAATCCCCCAAATTTAAAGATCGTCCGTGTCTTTACTATCATATAGGTAGATGTATGGCTCCGTGTCAAAATCTTGTAACATCGGAAGAATACAAAAATATTGTTCGACAAGCAGAATTATTTTTATCGGGAAAACAGTCTGAATTAATGAAACAGCTGCAAGAACAGATGCAAAAGTACGCCGAAAGTCTTCAATTTGAAAAAGCCGCTAAACTTCGAGACAGCTATAATGACCTGCAAAAAACACTTGAAAAACAAAAAGTTGTTTATGAAAATACAAAATTAAATGAAGATGTTATTTCTCTTATGGCTGACGATGGAATTTTTGCTATAGTAATCCTGATGATTAGGGAAGGAAGGCTGATTGATAAAAAAGATTTTGTTTACGAAGTTGAAGAAGATGACAGAACAGAATTCTTTGAAACTTTCTTTAAAGAATACTACAGTACTTTAAAACTTGAATACCCTGACAAGATTGTATCAAATGAACTTGAAGCTGTTGGTGAAAAAGAACTGTATGAAGAATGGCTTGAAATTTTAGCACAAAAGAAAATTAAAATAAGTTACGGAAAATCAGCTCAAGGCAAAGAACTCCAAATGCTTGCCGATAAAAATGCTAAAGTTGTCCTTGATAATGCTAAGCTTGCTAAAATGTCTAAAATCAGAGATGATTTTAATGAAATCGGTTCATATCTTGCCGAAAAGCTTGAGCTTAAAAACTTTCCATACCGAATGGAATGCTACGATATTTCACATATTCAGGGGACAAATACCGTTGCTTCTATGGTAACTTTTATTAACGGAGTTCCTAAAAAATCCGAATACAGAAAATTTAAAGTAAGAATGACAGAAGGAAAACCTGACGATTTTCTTTCAATGAAAGAAGTTTTAACCCGCCGCTTAAGCCATTTGGGAGAAGAAAAATGGGCTAAACCGGATTTGATTATTATTGACGGTGGAAAAGGACAGCTTTCAAGTGTTATGCAAATTATTGAGGATTTAGGCGTAACAGGAATTGATGTAGTCAGCCTTGCAAAAAAACATGAAGAAGTGTTTCTTCCAAAACAATCAAAACCTGTTATTCTTCCGAGAAATTCAAGCGCATTATTCTTATTCCAAAGAATAAGAGATGAAGCTCACAGATTTGCCATTACTTATCACAGAAAATTGCGTTCAAAAAAAATGATTGAGAAGAAAAACTAATCTGCTTCTTTTGCTTTTCCTCTGTTTTTAACAGCGTTATTCCAAGCTTCTTGCAGCTGTGAAAGAGTATTGGCTTTATTAAACCATCTTAAAACATAACGTTCGTCAGGTCCCAAGCCGCCGTTCAGTTTTTGACCTGTTCTGATGTCAAATTCTGCATCAGCCATAGCAAGGTCTACAATCACATGCGGCGAGCTGTTTTTTGCAGGCTCCATAATTAGTTTCAGATTGTTATATCTTTCAACGCGAATACTTCCCTGATTGTGAGCATCAGATTGAAGTTCAATTATCAGAGTTTTAAGTTCGCCCGCTAACTCGTTTAACGTCTTTGCCATATCGTTTCATCCTTAATCTTGCTTCAAAAGCCTTTAATTTATGCCTTACACCGGAACCCGTAACAGATTCTGCGGCTTCCTGAAGCTCGGCTTTTGAAATCTCTAAATTTTCTTCAGTTTTCTTTTCATTCTTAACCTGTTGTGTAAGAATTTCATTAGATTTTGTAATATATACCCAGTGTTTTCTTAACTCACCGTTTATGTTAGGACGATTTGCCCACATTAGCACATATCTTTCATCAGAACCCATGCTACCGTCTATCTTTTCAACAGGATCTATCGCATAACATACAGCAGAAATATTAACGGATACCCAAAAATGAGGCGTTGAAGTCTTTTTTGGATCCATATAAAATTTTAAATTGTTGTATTTTTGTTCAACTTTACCATGAGTATTATAAGAGTCAGTTTGAACGTTTATAAGGTAATCTCTTAAACTATTTTCAAATACACGTATAGATTCAGGCATAATTCTAACTCCAATAATTCATTAATCTTTCATTTAATTATTTAAACTGTGTATAGGCGCAGGTATTCTTCCTCCTCTGCGGACAAATCCCGTTGAAGATAGAGTATTTACAGGCATTATGGGTGCTTTACCCAAAAGACCGCCAAATACAACTTCTTCTCCTATTTTCTTTCCCAAAACAGGTATCAATCTAACAGCAGTTGTCTTTTTGTTAATCATACCAATAGCCATTTCATCGGCTATCATACCTGCTATGGTATCCACAGGAGTATCACCGGGAATTGCAATCATATCAAGACCAACAGAGCAGACAGAGGTCATTGCCTCAAGTTTATCAAAGGTCAGATAACCTTTTTCAGCGGCTTCAATCATACCCGCATCTTCTGATACAGGTATAAACGCACCTGACAAACCGCCTACATGAGAACTTGCCATAATACCGCCTTTTTTAACGGCATCGTTAAGCATTGCAAGTGCTGCGGTTGTTCCATGCGCACCTGCATGTTCCAAGCCCATTGCCTGAAAAATTCCTGCAACACTGTCACCCTCATCAGGCGTAGGTGCCAAAGATAAGTCAATAACACCGAAAGGTATTTCAAGTCTTTGAGCAAGCTTTCTTCCCACAAGCTCACCTGTGGTTGTAATTTTGTAAGCAATTTGTTTTATTTTATTTGCCAATTCACTCAAATTTGCATCTTTCCCTAAAGCTTCAATAGCGGCTCTGACAACACCCGGCCCTGAAACACCGACATTTAGCGCGCATTCAGGTTCTCCTACTCCGCAAAAAGCACCTGCCATAAAAGGATTATCCCCGGGAGAATTACAAAATACAACAAGTTTTGCAGCACCAAGACAATCTTTATCCTTTGTAAGTTCAGCAGTTTTTTTAATGGTTTCAGCCATTTTTAAAACAGCATCCATATTTATTCCTGCTTTTGAAGATGCAACATTTATGGATGAACAAAGTCTTTCAGTATTCGCTAGAGCTTGAGGAATACTTTCAATTAAAAGTTTATCTCCTTTTGTACATCCTTTTTCAACAAGGGCTGAAAAACCCCCGATGAAATTTACTCCGACATCTTTTGCAGCTTTGTCCAAAGTTTCAGCTATTTTAACGTAGTCAGGGTTTTTACACGCTTCGCCTACAAGCGAAATAGGTGTAACCGAAATTCTTTTGTTAATAATAGGAATCGAATAATCATTTTCAAGTTCTTTTGCATATTCAACCAAATTTTTAGCATAACGAGTAATTTTATTGTAGATATTTTCACAAACAACATCAACATCACGGTCCATACAATCCCGTAAACTTATTGCAAGCGTAACTGTTCTTATGTCAAGATTGTACAGCTTTATCATATTTATTGTTTCTAATATCAAATTCTCATTTATCATTTTAAAAATTGAACTCCATGAACTAAAACTTCAGTAATATCAAGTTTTTTAACCTTCAAGCGCATTTCTACACGTCTGCTTTTGTTATAATCTTCTTTACCGTTTGTGAATACAGGTTCGGAAAAACTTTTTCCTTCAACGACAATCATTTTTTTCAGTTTATCATTGTATTCTTTATTAAAGTTAGTTTTGAACATATAATCAGCAACAGAGTTTGCCCTTTGCAGACTAAGTGTCATATTCTTCATATACTGCTCGTCGGCATTTTTAATACCGGCGTAAGACTGGCTGTCAGTGTGACCTTGAATAATAATATTTTCGATTTCGTTTATCAATTCTTTTTTAGAAAAAATTGTATTGATATAAATCGGAACCAATTTATCTAAATAAGCTTTTCCTTTTGGCGAAAGCGTGTAACTGCTCAATTCAAACAGTTCCAAATCAGAAATTTTAATATCTCCTGTCATTGGATCAACCTGAGCTTCAATATTAGCTTTTTTCAAATTCTCTATAAGCTCTTTATTAACTTCAAGCTGTTGCTTTTTCTGTTCAAGACTTTGTTGCGTAAAACCTGTCATTGCAAGAACAAACAAAGTCATGAAGATAATAGCCAAACCCAAAAGCAAGTCAGCCATTGTAGTCCAGAAGATGTTATTATCCCCTTCTTCATTTTTTGTTCTTCTCATCATTAATGACATAACACAATTCCTCTAAAATAAGTCATCAACATCATCTGATTTGGATGCAGCGCTTTTTGCAACCTCTTTCATACTTTTGTTGACCTGGTTTATACCAAAAATTAAGTTTTCCAGATATGGAACCAAATTACTTGCAATACCCGAATTCAATGCAACTTTAAATTGCTGCGGCATTGCAGTAATCAAATTTGATATTGAATTGTTCTGAATTTTTGTTTCTTTTAAAAGCTCAAGCAGGAATTTTTCGGATGAAATATTATCAAACAATTTTCCGAACAAATCTTCACAAGCTGAAAGCGGAGTTTTACACATTTTTTGGAAAACAATTCTTTCAAACATTAAAAACAGCAATGATGAACCTACCGCAATAACTGATACTAAAGCTGCAGTCTGCATGCTTGACATCAAGCCTGCAACCGATGCAATTGTTTTTTCTTGGGAAGAAAAGTCGATTTTACCGAATGCTATTGCAATGTTCAAGAACGTAAACAAAGGTCCGAAACCTGTTAAAATTGTCGGAACAGTTTGTAAGAACTTGTTGTTAAATTTAGATGTAATTAGTGTATCTTCATTGAAAAAGTAAAGAGGATCAACAGTTGTCTGAATATTTTGTACAGTTGAAGAAACTTCTTTATAAGTCAAATCATTATTTTGCCCTTTCAGAGCAACAGACTCGGAAAACACAAGAGTATTTTTGAATTCAAGCCATGAGCTTGAAACATAAGGATTTGCAGACATCCATTCATCAATTTCTTTAAATCTGAAATTTAAATCCGTTTTTTTAAACCTTGAAATAAATGCTAAAAGTATTTTCAAATTTTTACTTACAAAAAAGTAGTTTTTAAGACAGTAAATGATTGAAAACAAGAATGTAAACATTACAATCAAAATCGGAATATCTGTAAATATGTGTAATAAGTTCATAGCTGCTCCATAAATTATCTTAATTGAAAGTATAGCATAAGTTTTAGAATATGGCAAAATATAAATTAATCTTTAAGGTCGGACTTTGTCAAGCAGGCACGAATGTTGGAGAACTTCTAAAAGACATATCCACAGGGAGAACAGGGCTGTGCCCTGAGGAAAACTCCCGCTCTAAGGCGGGAGAAGGAATGAAAGTCTGCCTTAAAAAGGCAGATTTTTCGTATGAAATTTTATTTTATTTTGGCTTCAAGAGTTTTTAAACGAGCATCTTGCTGTTTTACAATACTTTCAAGCTCATTAATTCTCTTTTCCTGCGCTGAAACTTTTGCATCGAGTTCTTTAATTGCATTGATTACTGCATAGAACATATCCTCCATTCTGATTGTAAGAAAACCGTCAGCACCTTTTTTTACGGCATTTGGAAAGATTTTTTGCAAATCCTGCGCTATTACACCAACATGAGGTGTCTTGGTTTCATCTTTTTTATATGTGTAATTAAATACTTTTAAAGCACGGATTTTGTCTAACCCTGAAGTGAATTCATTACCGACATATTTTAAACGGCGGTCTGATGATAAAGCAGTTCCAAGAGAATTAGCTTCACCTCCGCAATATCTGAAATAGGCATAGTCATTGGCATCGCCGCTTGTCATTGTCAAGGCACAGTTATCATACACATAATTCTTGTGATAAACTTCCGGTTGAAATACTATACGACCGCGTACAAGCAAGTTTCCGTTAACAACTACCGAGGTTGCATTACTTGAAAGACTGCCATAACCGTAATTTCTAAAACTTGCTGTTGCATCTGTATTATGCACTTCAAGAACTGATGTACCCCCATTAAATTTCGACTGGCTTCCGATAAAAATTCTTTCAACACTATCAGTTGTATATGCACCTGTTTTAGGACCTGAATTTGCGCCTATACAAACTTTATTAGAACCTTTTACACCCTTGCAGGCTTGATTACCTAAAGCAATGTTATTGTAGCCGTTTGCCTCTGTATAGTTACCAATTGCCACTGCGGCACTTCCTTTGGCAACAGCACCGTCACCAATAGCTATTGCTTTTTCACCTGAGGCTGTTGTTGTAGCTTCACCTGCAACACTACCTATGGCTATACTGCTTTCACCGCTGGCAACTGTTTCATGACCAATAGCTATTGCATCTGTATTGCTGGCTTGTGCAGCATTTCCCAGCGAAACAGTATTATCAGCTTTTGATTTGGCACTGTAACCTATCGCCAGAGCTTGCTGACCGCTGGCTAGAGTTGCATAATCCGTTTCAGAGCCTCCACCGATTGCTATTGAATTATTCCCCTGAACATCAGTATAAGCCCCTAAAGCTGTATTGCCGCTTCCTGTTGTTCTGAAATTAGACATAGAACTATAACCTATCGCAGTGTTATAATCCCCTTTAGCAGAAGGTGCCATAGCTGAATTACCTACAGCGGTATTACCTGTTCCTGACTCATAAAAAGTCATTGCGCATTCTCCCAAGGCGGTATTACTGCTGCCTGTTGAAATTGAGGCTAAGGCATTTGAGCCAAACGCTGAATTGCCGTCTCCCCTAGTTATTTGACGCAAAGCACCCCAGCCTGTACCGGTATTTCCGCCGCAGCTTGTACAAGATTTTAGAGATTGAAAGCCGATTGTGGTATTACCTCTATGACCTGTCATATCACCCATTGCAGCCTGTGATTCGTGTCCTATTGCAATGCTTCCGTTTCCGGGCCAATAGCTCAAACCTCTGTTTAAGCCTTTTATATTTTTTAAAGTGTTATAACCTATTGCAATATTTCCGTCAGTTCCATAACTTTCTGACAGAGCTGCATGCCCTATTGCTACGTTGTAAGATGAATTTTTAGTTTTTGACATAGTATCAGAACCGAGTATTGTATTGTAATTTCCAGACCCTTCACTAAAAGTTCCCGCACCGATTACTGTACTGTTTGTATTTGTTGTTGCAGAATCACCAATTACAAAACTTTTATCATCAGAATCATTTTTAATATAGAGTTTTGCAATATTTTCGCCGTTCTTTTTAAAAGCTATGCTTACAGGACGGACATTTGAAGCATTTATTATTAATTTAGCAGCTTCATCAGTTTCCAGAAAGTCCTTTTGTCCTATCATCGCGGTTTGGCTTTCACCTAAACCATAATAAGCATCAGAAAGATTACCTTCCGAATATCTCCAGGGAGAGGACTGATCTACCTTGCTTCTGGTAGTTACCACAGGCGCCATAGCAGCCAAAACTATGCTCAAGATGAGCATCACTACCATCATCTCCGCTAATGTAAAGCCTAAATGTTTACCATTGGAAATCGGCTTAAGGAGTGCTTTTAGAGTGCCCCCCCCCCGTGCTGCATGCGCATATCACTGCCGCATTTTGCTTTTTCAGCAATAACAGGCACAGGCGCAGCAAAATCTGCTGTTCTTTTTTTCATACGTTCTTTCACTCCTTGTTTTCATTCCTTTTATCATTATAAATCATTTTTGAACCTTTTCAAGAGAAGTCAAACATCACTAACCTTTTATAAAGGTACAAATCACTAAGAAAAGATTAATTTTTATACCAAAATTTAAAAAATTTGCTATAATTATTTTATGGATAATTACGAGGATTTTATATCAACAGTCAGCCACGAGTTAAGAACTCCTTTAACATCAATCAGAGGGTTCTCTCAAACTATGCTTGCATCTTGGGATAAACTTGATGATGAAAGCAAAAAGAAGTTTCTTAAAATAATTGAAGAACAATCCAACAGGCTGATTAATCTTGTTGAAAATATGCTCTCGGTGACCAAACTTCACAGCGAGAAAGAAAATCTTATTTATAAAGAGGTTTCAGTTAAACCCGTTGTAGAAATGATTTGCTCAATTGTCAAAAATCAATATAAAGATAAAAAATTCAATATTGAAATAAATCCTTGTTCTTCTTTTATTCTTGCCGACAAAGACAAATTCCAGCAAGTTATGACAAATTTGATTGAAAATGCAGCAAAATACGGAGATGAAAATTCCACAATAACAATCAAAACAAATCATTGCGGAGAATATGTTTCCATAAAAGTAATTAATAACGGAATAGAAATAAAAGAATGCGATTACGACAAAATATTTACAAAGTTTTCAAGAATTGACAACCCTTTAACGCGAAAAGTACAAGGCAGCGGTTTGGGATTGTATATTACTAAAAATTTGGTTGAAAAAATGGGCGGTAAGATTTTTGTAGTATCTAAAGAATGTGAAAATTGCTTTGAGGTACTTATGCCCGCTTCAAACATCGAACGCCAAGCGAGGGAAAAATGCAGTCAGTAACTTTAATTATTGATAAAAGACGCGAGCTTTCGACCAAGTACAAAAAACTTCTTGAAAGCGAAAACAATTCTGTTGCTGTAACGAAAAACCTTATTTCAGCGATGAAATTAATTCAGGATAAAGAACCTGATTTAATAATAATTTCAGACAGTATTGACAGTGATTTATCAGATTACTGCAAAAAAATACGGGCTCTAACATATAACATGCGGCCGATTATAGTAGCATTATCCAAGTCTGCAGAACTTGCAGACAGACTTGCAGTATTGGAAAACGGTGCAGATGATTTTATATCGGAACCTGTTAATTCCGAAGAATTTATCATGCGTATGAAAGCACATCTTCGCCGCGAACTCGAATCCAATATGGATGCAAAACGTTTTTTACCGGGTAAAAACTATTCTTTAAGAGCATTAAAACGGGTTGTATCAGAAAATACTTTTTGGGCTGCTATGCTTATAAGCATAGAGAATTTTGAAAATTATCGTGAAACATACACAGAGCTTGCCTCTGACAAACTTATTCAAACATACTGCGCAATAATACGTTCTGCGCTATCCGAAAAAGATTATTTCGGCTCAATATCAGACAATGAATTTTTAATTATTACTGACGGCTTAAAAGCTGAAAAAATTGCAAACTATCTGACCTTTGCATTTGACTCTGTTGCATCAAAGTTCTATTCACAACAAGATAACAGGCGCGGGTTTATGCTTATGCAGGGCGATGAATTTGCAGGACGGCGTTCAAACTTTGTCCACACAACAATCGGTATTATTTCAAATGAATTTATTCAATATAAAGATTCAACCCAGCTGATGAATGCTTTAATACAAATTCACAATATGGCAGAAAACCCGTCTAAATCAAACTATCTGATTGAAAGACCGAGAATTACAGCTGAAAATGCAGTAAAAAATAACGTTAACAACAGAGTATTAATAATTGAAGAAGATGAAGCAATGACACTTCTTTTAACAACTATATTAAATCTTCAGGGTTATGAAACAGAAGTTATAAAGGATTACTGTGAATTCAGCGGAGTAATTCCTTCCATGATAATTCTTGATGCGGGAAATCTTGAAACACTGAAAGGTATTAAAACCTGTAAAGATATAAGAAATAATCCTGATTTTGCTAATACAAAAATCATTGTCACATCAATCTTTCATGATAAAGAATTGATTTTGAGCACAGGTGCGGATGTGTATATTCCTAAACCATATGAAATTTCCAACCTTTTAAGATGGGTTGAAAAATTAATAAAGAATTAGCCTAAAAGATTTTCAAGAATCTTAGCGTTGCTTTCAGCTTTTTGAGGGTTAGGTGCATTTATACGTTTCATATAAGTCCTCAAAGCTTCGCGAATAAGCTCACTTCTTGTTCTTTGTTCGTTATTTGCGACACCATCTATTCTATGCAAAAACTCATCAGGCATAGTTACCAATATCTTAGCCATTTTTAATTACCCCACATAATACTTCACACTTTCTGATATGATAACATATGTCACAGACTTTTTCAATAGTATTAGGTAATTTGAGTAATGGACTTTTACAAAAAATTTAACAATACTGGTATCTGTTATTTAATGAAAGGAGTTTTACAATGGAAGACAACAACTACAGACATGAACAATTTGATGACTGTTTACTCTGTAATCACCCTGTTTTAAAGCACATTTTAACAGCTTTACTTGTATTTTTGGGAGCTTTTGCAGCTTTTTATGTGGTATCAGACTGGCATTTCAAGAGAATGTTAGATCCGGCTTTCCAAATGCGCAGAATGGATAGAGCTATGATGAGACAAGAACAGCGTTTTGATCACATGGCTAAAAAAGCATTAATGCAGCAATACAAAATGGATCAAAATGTTGCACAATACATTCATGTTGAAAAAACAAAAGATGCTTACAAAATCATTATTGATTTAAAACCGTTTGATAACAACGAAAAAAATGTAGAAGTCAGAACAGAAGGAAACACATTAATTATTAATGCAGCCGGTGAAAGAAATTCCCGCCGTAAACAGGAAATTGTCAGATTCTCACAAGCATTTGCCTTTGGTGATGATGTTGATATGAACAACATTACAAAAGTTCGAGAAGGTGACAAATACATTATTTCTGTTCCGTTCGATTAATCTAAAAGCCGCTTAAGCGGCTTTTATGTTATAATAGCCTTATGAAAATACTGATTACCGATGATTCAACAAAATGGCTCTTATATCATAAAAGTGCGGTTGAAGAAATTTTTAAAGATGAAGTCATAATTGACTTAGCGCATTCTGCAAAAGAGGGAGTTGAAAAAATTACCTTATCAATTGATGAACCCTACGATATTATTATGACAGATATGCAAATGGAACCTGATTTTATTCCTCTTTATGCAGGCGAGTGGTTTATTCGTCAAATTAAATTTTTTAATGAATATAAGAATACTAAAATAATAGCTGTATCAGCAGCAAGTAATATTCGCCAAATAGTTGAAAATTACAACGTTTTATATTTGCCTAAATATAAATGTAATGACATAGAAGAGTATATAAAAGTATTAAAATAGCTGTTTGTAACAATTAATTAACAAAGCACATAAATTGTTAAAGTTTCTCCCTTAAATGACCGATAAAAAAATTGTTGAAAGGTTAGATTAAAGGAGATATATATTATGTACGGTTACATAGCTTGGCCCGGAGCATACAGCTTTAAAGAAGAAATTAGTCTGTTCATGGCATATTGCAAAGAGCAGATTGAAGAAGTTATGAAAAAGATTGAAGAAACAGAAGATGCAATTGAAAAATAAAAATTGCAAATAATAACAACTTTGTATAGTTGTTGATTTAGGATATGTAAGATTTATAAGCCGATAAGAAATTATCGGCTTTTCGATTGGAAGTATGAAAGCGGCGCCATAACAGGCACTAATGTTGGAGAACTTATAAAAGACTTTCCCGCAGGAAAACTCCCGCCATTAAGACGGGAGAAGGAATGAAAGTATAAGCGTGCCGCTTAGCACGGCAGCTTATAGTTTTCGATATTTATTTAACTTTAGCTTCAAGAGCTCTAAGTCTTGCATCCAAATTTTTATTTTCTTCTTTTAAAATTTGGTTTTCTTTTTCCAGTGCAGTTATTCTTGTATCAAGTTCTTTGATTGCATTGATTACTGCATAGAACATATCTTCCATGCGGATACGTAAAAATCCGTCTTTGCCCTTGCTGACTGCATCAGGAAAGATTTTTTGCAAATCCTGTGCAATTACCCCGACGTGAGGGGTTTTGGTTTTGTCTTTTTTAAATGTGTAATTAAATACTTTCAGCTGTCTGATTTTTTCCAGTCCGGAGTTGTTTTCGCCGCTAATATATTTTAACCGTTTATCGGAAGAGCCTGAAGACCAGCCCCAAGAACCTACGTTGAATTTTCCTTCTTCCGCATTTTTGTAATATCCATGACCTGATTCGCCATAATATCTCATCAAAGATCCACTGGCATTACTGACATTGAAATACTCCATCTGATCACCGTCATGACCGTAAAAAGCAAGTATATCTTTTTCACCTTTAGACCACAATGTGCTGAAAACAAAACCCTTAACAAGTAAGTTTCCATTTACTACAACAGTACTGTCTACATGTTGTTTACCATCTCTGTATATACGTTTTTTTGAATCGTTATGTACTTCTAATACAGCTGCACCATCATTAAATTTAGGTTTGCCTCCAATGAATACCCGTTCAACATCATCTGTTGCCCAGTCCGAACCCGAAGAAGGTCCTGAATTAGCACCGATGCAGGTTTTGTTTGTTCCTGTTACACCTTTGCAGGCATTGTTACCAATGGCTATATTGTTTGCTCCATTCGCCAGAGAATTTGCACCAATGGCTACTGAATTCTCACCTGATGCTTGGGCAAAATAACCAAGAGCTGTTGAGTTAGTACTTCCGGCAACGGTGCCGTAGCCAATTGCTGCTGTACCTTCGCCTGTTGATGTAGAGTGAGCTCCAAGAGATATAGAGCCGGGTGCTATTGCAGTAGTAAGTTCGCCAATCGATATTGAGCCGGCATTCGTTGCTGATGCTTCCTTGCCAAGTGCAATTGACGTAGTGCCTGATGCAGTTGCTTGATTTCCTAGTGCTAATGAATCATCATTGCTTGAAGTAGACGATATTCCTAGAGCGATTGATTTTTTCGCACTGGCAGATGATAGAGTTCCTATAGCAATAGCATATTCCTCTGTACTTTGTGCACTTACACCAATACCTACAGAATAATCTTTAGTAGATTGTACGTTACCGCCTAAAGCAATACTCGATGAACCGGTTGCACGTGTTCGGCTATCCAGTGAAGAACCTACTCCTCCGGGGGCAATTGCTACGGCATTAGGACCGGTTGAAATTGCATAACCGATAGCAACAGAACCGTTTGCTTCTGCGGTTGGTTGTTCTAATCCTCCACCACCCCCTAATGCTATGGCTCCTGTGCCGTTTGCAGTAGCACCATAACCTACGGCTGGTGAATGCGAACCCGTTGCTTCTGCCATTCTGCCGACTGCAACACTATCCAATCCGTCAGCTTTTGTATCGGTACCTAATGAGACTGCTGATGTGC
>ENA-OPJQ01000132-OPJQ01000132.1-human-gut-metagenome-genome-assembly--contig:-NODE-132-length-16208-cov-2.447904_pt1 | contig 16208 bp, 15 predicted proteins | sample MGYA00241773_ERZ501671 | MGnify/ENA primary metagenome ERZ501671 (study PRJEB25962, sample SAMEA2042373) | human gut metagenome | biome: human gut; feature: human-associated habitat; material: faeces... | reverse complement strand
TTGTCGCTTTCTGTTTCCGTATAAAGATATTCGTTGATATGTACCAGATGAGAATGGAGGGTAAGGAGCAGGCGCAGTTCATAAAGGGCGGCATACTTTCTTTCCTCTGTCATTTGGAGACTGGCGAGGATGAATTCCGTTCTGTTGAATATCAGTAGCGGACCGAAGTCGAAATCATCACGCACACTGCCGGGTTGGTAGTCGTTGACGGGATGTTTCTTCTTTTCTCCGTTTTTCCATTCATGATGGTCGGCATAGACCATGCCGCATTCTCTGTCCTGCAGGAAGTCCGTCATGCGTTCCAGTGCCTTGTAAGCCAGTTCCAAAGCAGAAGTTTTGGTATAGAGCAATATATAAGGTGTGTCTGCTTTTTCAGCAATCATCTTCATTGTCTTAGAACTGGTTAGTGAATCAACAGGTAATATTTCGCATCCTTCGGGGGTGGATAATGTCTTGTTGGGTTCGATGTTCAGCAGATAGATTTTGTTGACTATGCTACTTTCTTTTAGAGCATGGATTGTCTGTTCTGCCGCTGTGCTTTCCCTATAAGGAATAAAGCAATTAATTGTTTTTCTCATTGTTAAAAAGTATTTCTCACGGCAAAGATAGGTAATATATCTTATTTTTTCTCTACCTTTGTACGCTAATTGTCTTTTAAATATAAATGGAAACTCCGAAAACAGCATTACTTGGCAGGACATTGGATGAGATTCAACAGATTGTGAGGAATCTGGGAATGCCTAAATTTGCCGCAAAGCAGATTACGTCTTGGTTGTATGATAAAAAGGTGGAAACGATAGACGAAATGACCAATTTGTCATTAAAGCATCGCGAAGCATTGAAAGAAGGGTATGAGGTGGGAGCATCTGCTCCGGTGGAAGAAATGCGTTCGGTAGACGGTACGGTGAAATATCTTTTCCGTACACCGGCTCATAATTTTATTGAAGCGGTTTATATACCCGATGAGGACCGGGCTACTCTTTGCGTTTCCTCGCAAGTGGGATGCAAGATGAATTGTAAGTTCTGTATGACCGGGAAGCAAGGTTTTACAGCTAATCTGAGTGCCCATCAAATATTAAACCAGATCTATTCTATTCCTGAAAGGGAAAAGCTGACTAATCTTGTTTTCATGGGTATGGGAGAGCCTTTCGACAATCTGGATGAGGTGTTGAAAGTGCTTGAGATTCTGACTTCAGAATATGGTTACGGCTGGAGCCCGAAACGCATCACTGTTTCTTCTGTGGGTTTAAAGAAAGGACTGGAGCGCTTTCTGAATGAAAGTGATTGTCATCTGGCTATCAGTATGCATACTCCGATTCCTTCGCAACGAAGGGATTTAATGCCTGCCGAGAAAGCTTTTTCCATTACGGAAATTATTGATATATTGCATAATTATGATTTTAGCAAACAGCGGCGTCTGTCTTTTGAGTATATCGTATTCAAAGGGGTGAACGATTCACTTATTTACGCTAAAGAGATTGTGAAACTTTTGCGCGGCATTGAATGTCGTGTCAATTTGATCCGGTTTCATGCCATTCCTAATGTGGATTTGGAAGGGGTAGATATGGAAACAATGGTTGCCTTCCGTGATTACTTGACGCAGCATGGCGTATTTGCTACGATCCGTGCTTCAAGAGGAGAAGATATTTTTGCTGCTTGTGGAATGTTGTCAACGGCTAAACAACAGAAGGAGAAAGGTGTTACATTACAGTAAATAACAACAATAATACCATATAATTATGAAACGAATAGCATTTTATTTAAGTTTGGTGCTGGTGGTTCTGGTACTGGCTTCTTGTAAGAAGGGACAAAAGAACTTGTTTACCCCCACGTCCAGCGGTAGGCCTTACGAAGTATTGGTCGTAGTAAATAAACCTGTATGGGATCGTCCTGCAGGACGTGCATTGTTTGATGTATTGGATACCAATGTGCCCGGACTGCCCCAGGCGGAGCGTTCGTTTCGTATATCAAATGTGGACCCTCAGCATTTTGATCGTGTGCTGAAAATATTCCGTAATATCATCATTGTGGATATTCAAGATATTTATACTCAGCCCAAACTCAAGTTTTCCCGTGATGTTTATGCGTCTCCGCAGATGATTATGACAATTCAGGCTCCTAATGAAGACCAATTTGAGGAATTTGTAGCAAAGAACAGTAAAGTGATTATAGATTTCTTTGTGAAAGCTGAGATGAATCGTCAGATAACTTTGTTGAAACAAAAACATAGCGATGTGATTTCCACTAAGGTAGGAAGTATTTTTGATTGTGATATCTGGGTGCCGGTAGAACTGGCTAACTATAAAGAAGGCAAAGATTTTTTGTGGGCTTCTACTAATCGTGCTACAGCGGATATGAATTTTGTAATGTACTCTTATCCTTATACGGACAAGGATACCTTTACTAAAGATTATTTCATTCATAAACGTGATTCTGTAATGAAAGCAAATATTCCGGGTGAACGCGAAGGAATGTATATGGCAACAGACTCTATGTTTGTAGATGTGGAAGATATTGTTGTAAAAGGAGAGTATGCGCAAGAAGCCCGCGGATTATGGGAAATGGAAGGTGACATGATGGGAGGTCCGTTTGTGTCTCATGCACGGGTGGATCGTGCTAACGGCCGTGTCATTGTGGTTGAGGCCTTTATCTATTCACCGGATAAATTGAAACGTAATCTGATGCGTCAGATGGAAGCTTCACTTTATACATTGAGATTGCCCAATGAAAGCTTGATTGACGAAATTGTAATTAGTGGTAATATTCCGGAAGAAAAAATAGATACAACAAGCCGGGTAAAGTAAGAAGAGACATATAATATATAATATAGATGGAAGATAACTACAAGATACGAGTTGGTATTACTCATGGGGATATCAACGGAGTAGGATATGAAGTAATTCTCAAAACTTTTTCGGATCCTACCATGCTGGAACTTTGTACACCCATTATTTATGGATCGCCTAAAGTGGCTGCTTATCATCGTAAAGCAATGGATATTCAAACAAATTTCAGTATTGTCAATTCTGCAGATGATGCTCAGCCGGATAAACTGAGCATCGTGAATTGTACGGAAGACGAATTGAAGGTGGAGCTCTCCAAACCGACACCGGAGGCTGGTAAAGCAGCTTTGGATGCGTTGGAGAGAGCTTTGCAGGATTATCGGGAGGGAATGATTGATGTTTTGGTAACTGCTCCTATCAATAAGCATACCATTCAGTCGGAAAGTTTTCATTTCCCCGGTCATACGGAATATATTGAAGAGCGTGTGGGGGAAGGACAGAAGGCGTTAATGATTTTGCTGAAGAATGATTTCCGGGTAGCTTTGGTGACTGGTCATGTTCCTGTACGCGAGATAGCACAAGATATTACCAAGGAACTTATTATGGAAAAATTGGCTGGTTTCCATCGTTCTTTAAAAGAGGATTTTGGCATCGACAGTCCGCGTATAGCTGTGTTTTCATTAAATCCTCATGCGGGTGATGAGGGATTGATTGGTACGGAAGAGAGTGACATTATAATTCCGGCAATGAAGGAAATGGTTGCCAAAGGCATTCAGTGTTTCGGACCTTATCCGGCCGATGGCTTTATGGGATCTGGCAACTATACTCATTTTGATGGAATTCTAGCTATGTATCATGATCAGGGATTGGCTCCTTTCAAAGCTTTGGCAATGGATGAAGGAGTGAATTACACTGCGGGACTTCCCATTGTACGTACTTCTCCGGCACATGGTACTGCGTATGATATTGCCGGGCAAGGGGTTGCCTTGGAAGATTCTTTTCGCCAGGCTATTTATGTGGCTATGGATGTTTTCCGTAACCGTGTTGTCGAGAAAGAGATTCATGCACATCCGCTGCGTAAACAATATTATGAAAAACGGGATGATAGCGATAAATTGAAATTGGATACCATTGATGATGAAGATTAATGGACGATCGGTTTAAAATATAATTTCAAGAAAAAGTAGAAATGAAATTTGCAATTATATCAGCGGGTGAAGGTTCCCGGCTTTCGCAAGAAGGGGTTGCTTTGCCCAAACCTTTGGTGCAACTGAACGGAGTTGCCATGATTGATCGCTTGATACAGATTTTTGTACGTAACGGAGCTGATAAGGTGGTTGTCATTATTAATAATGAAAGTCCATTGACAAAAGAGCATTTGGCAAAACTACAGGCAGAAGCAAAGATCCCATTGGAAGTAGTTGTGAAAACTACCCCCAGTTCCATGCACAGTTTTTATGAACTGAGCCCTTATTTGCAGGATGATAAATTCTGCTTGACTACTGTGGATACTATATTCCGTGAAGAAGAGTTTTCGACTTTTATTGAAACGTTCAAACAATCGGAAACAGATGGGTATATGGCGGGAACGGATTTTATAGATGATGAAAAACCGCTTTATATATCTACGGACAGTGCTTTGGATATAACAGGTTTCCATGATGAGGCGACTCCCGAATGCCGTTATATATCTGGAGGCTTTTATTGTCTGCCCCCGGCAGCCGTTAAGACGTTGCATGGGTGTATGGAGAAAGGTATGTCACGTATGCGTAACTTTCAACGACAGTTGGTAGCCGACGGCTTGAAATTAAAGGCTTATCCTTTTACAAAAATTTTGGATGTAGATCATGCTGGTGATATCGTGAAAGCTGAAAATTTTCTAGCCGGTAAAGAGGAGTAACTTAAACACAACAGAAGGAATGGATGTAATTTCAATAATAGGGGTAAGCCGTGGAAATGAATATTCCCCCAATCATGTAGACAATGATGCCGCCATATTTAATAAGGTGACGGAGGAATTGCGGCGGGGGGGGGGGGGGGGGGGGGGTTTTTGGGGGAGAGAGTTTTGGGAAGGCGGCGGTTGGGCTGTGAGGTGAAAGTTTATGCGGAGAAAGATTTCGTGGAACAGGGTGTCAAGGGAGATATTATTTTTGATATGGCCCGTGATAAGGTAACGATAGCTCGTTTGAGGTCTTTGGAGGATGAAGGTGCATTGGTGATAAACTCTGCCTACGGTATAGATAATTGTGTGCGTAAGCCAATGACAGAATTACTTATAAAGAACGGGGTTCCTCATCCGCAAAGTTTTATAATTTCTACGGCAGATGAGTATTTGGAAAATTGTTATCCTTGTTGGGTGAAACGAGGTGACTCTCACGCTATGGTGAAAGAAGATGTTGCCTACGCCACCTGTAAGGAAGAGGTAGAAAATATATTGGCTGATTTCCGTAAACGCGGTATTCCTGTTGCAGTCATAAACGAACATTTGCAAGGTGACTTGGTAAAATTCTACGGAGTGCATGGAACCGATTTTTTTTATTGGTTTTATCCCTCTCCTTGTTCGCACAGCAAGTTTGGTCTGGAGAAAATAAATGGGATAGCTAAAGGAATTCCTTTTAGCGTAGAGGAATTGAAAATACAAAGTGATAAAGCTGCCGAGGCGCTGAATGTGCCCATTTACGGAGGTGATTGTGTGATTTCAGCTGATGGCACACTGCGAATAATCGATTTTAACGACTGGCCCAGCTTTGCCCGTTGCCGTGAGGAAGCGGGAGGTAAAATTGCAGAGTGCATTTATAAACGGGCTAAAAAGCAAATGAAATAAAAAAGACATGAGCACAGAAAGTGAGAAGAAAGGAATAGAGGCTTCTTTCAAATCCATGGACACAGAGGAGTTCCTGGATATTTATTTCAACCGTCCCATAGGTTATGCATGGGCATTATTTTTTAAAAAACTAAAGGTACACCCTAATGTGGTAACCATTTTTTCTATCATTTTAGGTATAGGTGCTGGTGTGATGTTTTATTATCCTGATATGAAACATACTCTTTTGGGTATACTTTTGTTGATGTGGGCGAATCATTATGACAGTGCGGATGGACAATTGGCGCGTTTGACAGGACAGAAAACCCAGTGGGGGCGTATGTTGGATGGATTTGCCGGTGATATTTGGTTCTTTACCATTTATGCGGCAATTTGTCTCAGACTGATGAACCAACCCATGCCGTTTCATATTGGTGACGGCATGCATTGGGGTATTTTTATTTGGATATTGGCTATTGTTTCGGGTACTGTTTGTCATAGCAAACAATGTACATTGGCGGATTATTATCGTAATATTCATTTATACTTTTTAAAAGGGAAAAGCGGAAGCGAATTGGATAATTTCAAACAACAGCGTGAAATCTTCTACAGTCTGCCGTGGAAGGGAAACTTCTGGTGGAAAGCTTTCTTGTATTTCTATGGTAATTATACACGTCAGCAGGAAAGAATGACTCCTAATTTCCAACTGTTTTATGCATTGGTGAAGGAAAAGTATGGAGACAATATTCCACAGGAATTACGGGATGAATTTCGTGCGGCTAGCAAACCTTTGATGAAATATACCAATATCTTGACTTTTAATACACGTGCCATTGCTCTATATATCAGTTTGTTGATTGGCGAACCATGGTTGTATTTTGTGTTCGAGGTTGTTGTGATGACCTCTTTGTTTGTATATATGCGTCATTGCCATGAGGCGATTTGCGCACGATTGTATCATAAATACATAACGAAGTGAAAAGTAAGTATAGAAATATATTCCTGATGTTTGGAATTGCAGCCATCGTAGTGATGCTTTGTTCTTTTGATATGGAGTATGATGAACTACTGGCTAATTTGCGCCGGGCGGGAATGTGGTTGCCGGCTGTGGTAGGGTTATGGATTATTATTTATCTGTTCAATACCCTTTCTTGGTATATTATCATCCGGGATGGAAAAAAGGGAACACCTATTCCATTTTGGAAAGTTTATAAACTGACAGTTTCCGGATTTGCACTGAATTATGCCACCCCGGTGGGATTGATGGGAGGAGAGCCTTACCGCATTATGGAGCTGACTCCTTATGTTGGGGCCAGTAAGGCAACTTCATCAGTAATTCTTTATGTGATGATGCATATTTTCTCGCATTTTTGTTTTTGGTTTTTTTCTATCTTTTTGTATCTGGCTCTACGTCCGGTAGATATTGCCATGGGAACTATATTGGCTGTTGTGGGGGCGGTTTCTCTTTTAGCCATTTATTTTTTTATGAAAGGTTACAAGAATGGTATGGCTGTCCGTACTTTAAAATTGCTTCAGCATATTCCTTTTATCAAAGAATGGGCTAAACGTTTTTCGGAAAATAAACGCGAGGCTTTGGAACGTGTGGACAGTCAGATAGCCGAACTGCATAAACAGCGTAGATCTACGTTTTATGCCTCGTTAAGTCTGGAATTCATGGCTCGGATTATAGGATGTCTGGAAGTGTATTTCATATTGAATATTCTGACAACGGATGTCAGTTTTCCAGCTTGTATTTTAATTATGGCATTTACTTCTTTGTTTGCCAATTTGTTCTTTTTCTCGCCTATGCAATTGGGCGCACGTGAAGGAGGCTTTGCTTTGGCGGTAGGAGGGTTGGCTATTCCGGGAGCTTTTGGGGTTTATACCGGATTGATAACCCGTGTACGTGAATTGATTTGGATTGTAATTGGTGTGTTGTTGATGAAAGTCGGCAATGGTACACCTGCTAATAAGTAAGATAATGGATACATTGAAAAATATTCAGGGAGTTATATTTGATTATGGCGGTACGATAGATACGAACAGCTGTCATTGGGCGGAAGTGTTGTGGACTAAGTATATGGAACATCAGGTGCCGGTGGATAAGGAAAGTTTCCGTGAGGCATACGTTTTTGGAGAAAGGGCGTTGGCTAAATATCCTTTTGTCCAGCCTTGGCATAATTTTCATGATGTGCTTTCTATCAAGACTAAACTTCAGGTGGAATGGTTGGCGGAACAGAGAAAGTTGCCTATGGATGAGTTGCAACTGCAATCTTATGCAGTGAAAGTGGCAGACAGCTGTTATGGCTATGTGTTGGATATATTGCAGGTTACACGCCCGGTAGTGAAGGAGTTGGCTAAGAGGTATAGGTTGGTGTTGGTTTCTAATTTTTATGGCAATATACAGACTATTTTAAAGGATTTCGGACTTTTGGATTTCTTTGATGAGATAATTGAATCCTCTGTAGTGGGTGTTCGTAAGCCGGATCCTGCTATCTATAGACTTGGAGTAGATGCTATGGGATTTGCGGCAGAGAATGTGCTGGTGGTCGGAGATTCTTTCTCAAAAGATGTTGTTCCGGCCAAAGCTGTAGGTTGTCGCGTTGCCTGGTTGAAAGGAGAAGGTTGGGGAGGAGAAGTTATAGACGAATCTGTTCCTGATGTAATTATTACGGACTTGGCTCAATTGCTTGCATTATTGTAATAGGATATGGAAATACAAAGACACGCATTGGTGAAAAGGGACTATTTAGTTCCTTTTGTTTTAGTAACCTCTTTGTTCTTTTTATGGGGATTCGCACATGCTATTCTTGATGTATTGAACAAACATTTTCAAGAGGTGATGGATATTACCCGTACTCATTCGGCAATGGTACAGGTGATGTTTTATCTAGGCTATTTCATAATGGCTATTCCGGCAGGATTGTTTATAACCAAATATGGATATCGTAAGGGAGTTGTTTTCGGATTGTTGCTTTATGGAATCGGGTCCTTGATGTTTATTCCCGGCGAGTATTGGATGTCATTTGAATTTTTCCTGTTCTCTTTGTTTGTCATTGCTTGCGGTTTGGTCTTTTTGGAAACAGCTGCAAATCCTTATATGACAGAACTGGGGGATAGGGAAACAGCTGCCAGTCGGTTGAACCTGGCCCAGTCTTTTAATGGGCTAGGATGTATTTGTGGTCCTTTAGTAGGAGGACTGTTATTGTTCTCGGGGAAGGGAGAAGCAAATATCTCGTATCCTTATATGTTGATGGGAGTGGTTGTACTGGCAGTGGGATTTATTTTTTCCCGTATCAAACTTCCGGAGATTGTTCATGTTGACGATTTGGCTGACGGAGAAACGGTTAAGAGAAGTTTATGGTCGCATAAATTATTCTTATTCGGAATAGTGGCACTATTCAGTTATGAGATAGCGGAGATTTCTATTAATAGTTTTTTTATCAATTATGTGGTGGATGACGGGTGGATGAATGCTCGGGATGCGGCGGTAGTACTTTCTTTCGGTGGACTTGGATTGTTTATGTGCGGACGTTTTGCCGGTAGTTGGATCATGCAGCGAATCCGTGCGGAGAGAGTTCTGCTATGCTGTGCTTTGGGGACGGTAATGGCTACTTTTCTTATCGTTTGTAATTTAGGAAAGATTTCATTAATAGCCTTGTTTTTGGTATACGTGTTCGAAGCCATCATGTTTCCCACTATTTTTGCCATATCTTTGAAGGGATTGGGTGGAAAGACCAAACGGGCTTCTTCCTTCCTTATGATGTCTCCCGTAGGAGGGGCTGTTGGTCCTGTGCTGATGGGTTATGTGGCAGATAATAGTACCATGTCCTTATCATTCATCATACCATTTGTTTCTTTTTGTATTGTGTTATTCTATTCGTGGTATGCTGACGTGGAAAGAAACTGAAATGAATAATCCCGATACAGTTGTTAGGCTTTATCGGGATTGTCCATTTCTTCTTAAATTTTTTCAGCTTTTAAAGAACTGGTTCGGATGATATTCCATACATCCTCTTCGGTTTTGCTGAAAGGACCGGATGCCTCTAGTTTCAGTGTCGACATAGCTGCTGCAAAACAACCGGCTTCTTCATAGGAAGCCCCTTTATTACGCATATATAAATATCCGGTAGCATAAGTATCTCCACAGCCAGTGGCATCTACTATGTCTTTAGGAGGATAGGCAGGGATTTTATGAAATGTACCTTCCGCATAAATTATAGACCCTAAGCTTCCCAATGTAATCAATACCTCTTTTACTCCCCATTCTGCTAGTTGTAGGGCAGCTTGTTTTATGTCTGTCTGACCGGTAAGCACTTCCATTTCATGTTCATTTACCTTTAGAATGTCAATATATTTTAGTGCTTCTACTTTGTCTGTCCAATCTATCGGATAAACTTTTTCCCCTCGGACTTCACGTAAGTACCCTTGTGCATCTACAGCTAATATACCTTTGGTAGAAAGATATTTCACAACGTCCAAAGAGAAATCATCTGCTAAAAGACTTCCCAAATGAAAAATATGAGCATTTATGTTCTCTAGTTGTTCTACGGTGAAGGGATCGGCTTTAGCCAATACCCGCTGACTGCGGTTGTCTTGATTCTCACCGTATGTATTCTCAAAATACACTGTCCGGTGACTAGGAATAACAGTAACTTTGATGCCTTTAGCACGAATATCTTCAACAGCTTTAAATTCACTTGGAGCTAGTGCCGTGACCAGCTGATAATGCTTTATATCCTTTAAGTGACTGATTCCGTGTGAGAAATAATAAGAAGTCCCGCCGGGCATATAAGTCGTTTTTCTGGGTGTTACTATTTTATCTAATGTAATGTGACCTATGCAACAAATATCATTCATACCTATTTATATTAAACGGTCGCAAAGCTACAAAAAAAACTAGAAAAAGCATGGAAGTTTTCAAAAGAAGGTGTAACTTTGGCACAAATTATCTTAATCTCTGCTATGAGATGCAATTTTAACAAAGAAATTAGAATGGAAAAAATGAATGTGAAACCGGCAACCGGTAAATTAGGCGTTCTTTGTGTTGGATTGGGCGCTGTTACTTCAACTTTTATGACAGGTGTGCTGATGGCTCGTAAGGGATTGGCAAAACCTGTCGGATCTATGACTCAATATGATAAAATGCGTGTTGGCCGTGGAGAGAATAAAAAGTATTTGCATTATGGTGAAATTGTTCCATTGGCAAACTTAAATGACATTGTGTTTGGTGCATGGGATGTTTATCCGGCTAATGCTTACGAATCAGCAGTCAATGCTGAGGTTTTAAAAGAGAAAGATATTAATCCTGTAAAGGATGAATTGGAGAAAATAGTTCCAATGAAAGCTGCTTTCGACCACAACTATGCTAGTCGTCTGGATGGTGATAATGTGAAAGATTGCAAGAATCGTTGGGATATGATGGAACAGTTGCGTGAAGATATCCGCAATTTTAAAGTGGCTAACAATTGTGACCGTATTGTCGTTCTTTGGGCTGCTTCTACAGAGATTTATGTTCCTGTTGATGAAAAAATACACGGAACATTGGCGGCATTGGAACAGGCTATGAAAGATGATGATAAGGCTCATATCGCTCCGTCTATGTGCTATGCTTATGCTGCACTGTCGGAAGGATGTCCTTTCATTATGGGAGCACCTAATACAACTGTTGATATTCCTGCTATGTGGGAGTTGGCTGAAAAGACTAAAATGCCTATTGCCGGCAAGGATTTCAAGACGGGTCAAACGTTGGTTAAATCAGGTTTCGCACCGATTATTGGAACCCGTTGTTTAGGCTTGGACGGTTGGTTCTCTACAAACATTTTAGGTAATCGTGATGGTTTGGTGTTAGATGAGCCGGCTAACTTCCACACGAAGGAGGTCAGCAAATTATCTACACTGGAATCTATTCTTGTTCCGGAAGATCAGCCGGACTTGTATACAGACTACTATCATAAAGTACGTATCAATTACTATCCGCCTCGTAATGATAATAAAGAAGGTTGGGATAATATTGATATCTTCGGATGGATGGGGTATCCAATGCAGATTAAGATTAATTTCCTTTGCCGTGATTCAATTCTTGCTGCTCCTCTGTGCTTGGACCTTGTATTGTTGAGTGACCTGGCTGCACGTGCAGGACGTTTTGGTATCCAACGTTTCTTGAGTTTCTTCTTGAAGAGTCCGATGCATGATTATACTGAAAACGAAATTCCTGTCAATCACCTCTTCCAGCAGTATGCTATTTTGAAAAATGCCATTCGTGAAATGGGTGGTTATGAGGCCGATCAAGAAATCGACTAATTTATAACAGGATTTTTTATTCGGGCGTGGATTGCGCGGGTTTTCACGGTTTTTCTTTTAAAGACCGTATCTATCCGTGAAATCCACGTCTTATTTTTTATTTTTCTGCCATAATTTCTTGTTGTCTGCCTGAGAATTTGTAATTTTGTCATATAATAGAGTGAATATGGTTAGGTCAGAAATACAAAATGTAAAGCTCAGATTTGGTATTATTGGTAATGCCGAAGGGTTGAACCGTGCCATAGACGTGGCTATCCAGGTGGCACCCACTGATTTGTCAGTGTTGATCACCGGTGAAAGTGGGGTGGGAAAGGAAAATTTCCCACAGATTATTCATCAGTTCAGTCGCCGTAAACATGGACAGTATATAGCGGTGAACTGTGGGGCTATTCCTGAAGGTACTATAGATTCAGAGCTTTTCGGACATGAAAAAGGTGCTTTTACGGGCGCTATCAGTGACCGTAATGGCTATTTTGCCGAAGCCAATGGTGGAACCATTTTTCTGGATGAAGTAGGAGAGTTGCCTCTTGCTACTCAGGCACGTCTGTTACGTGTACTTGAAAGTGGTGAATTCATTAAGGTAGGTTCATCTAAAGTGCAGAAAACGGATGTGCGTATTGTTGCCGCTACCAATGTGAATCTGACGGAAGCCATTGCTGAAGGTCGTTTTCGTGAGGATTTGTATTATCGTTTGAACACTGTACCTATTAAAATACCTCCTTTGCGTGAGCGTGGAGATGATATAACTTTACTTTTCCGTAAATTTGCATCAGATTTTGCTGAGAAATATCGTATGCCGGCTATCCAGTTGACAGAAGATGCGAAAGTTTTGTTGCTGGCTTATTCGTGGCCCGGTAATGTGCGCCAGTTGAAAAACATCACTGAACAGATATCTATTATTGAAACTAACCGGGATATAACGGCAGAGATTTTGAGAAATTATTTACCAGAGCAACATGTGAATTCTGGTTTGCCTGCTTTGTTTGGAGTGAAAGCAAATACAGGGAAGGCTTTTGAAAGTGAGCGTGAGATTTTGTATCAGGTGTTGTTTGATATGCGGCGTGATGTGACTGACTTGAAGAAGTTAGTCAATACACTGATGGCGGAACGTGGCGGGCAATCTGTTCCGACGGCACCAGCTACTACGGCAGTTTCTTATTATCAGGAACCGCAACGGAATCTAGTTGCTACAGTGGTGCCTGCTACGCCTACCATAATTTCTGCCGCCAAACCGGCTCATCCTGTAGTAGATGATATTCAGGATACGGAGGAGGTTGTAGAAGAAGCCACTTTGTCATTGGACGAAGTGGAGAAAGAAATGATACGCAAAGCACTTGAGAGGCATCATGGAAAGCGGAAGAGTGCGGCCAAGGACTTGAATATTTCCGAGCTTACACTTTATAGAAAAATAAAAGAATATGGTTTGGATTAAACAATTGAAAGTAGTTGGTGTGTTGATGGTACTGGCGGGGATCGTAACTGCTTGTTCTATTTCATATAAATTTAACGGATCGTCTATAGATTATACAAAGGTAAAGACTATTTCGTTTGAGAATTTCCCAAACCGTTCAGCTGGCTTTGTTTGGGGACCGATGGAGAATATGTTCAATACGGCATTACAGGATATTTATATGCAACAAACTCGTTTAAAGCAAGTCAAGCGCAGTGGTGACCTGCAATTGTCTGGTGAGATAACGAATTATGAGGCATTTAATAAAGGAATTGGATCCGATGGCTATTCTAGTATGGTAGAATTGCGTATGACGGTGAGAGTGAATTTTGTCAATAGTTCCAATCCTACGGAAAATATGAACGGACAGCAATTTTCGGCTAGTCGTGAATATAATTCCAATCAGCAGTTAAGTGCTGTGCAGGATGAGTTGGTAAACCAAATGATTAAAGAAATTGTAGAGCAAATATTCAATGCTACAGTGGCAAACTGGTAGTGAGTGATTTTCCGTCATGATACAACAACAATTATATGAATGGATAACGCATCCTGAACGATTGAATCGGGATACTTTGTACGAGTTGCGGACGCTGCTTGCGCGTTATCCATATTTTCAGACGGTGAGACTGCTTTATCTGAAGAATCTGTTTTTATTGCATGACATAACATTTGGTGAGGAACTACGTAAGGCTGCATTGTATGTAGCTGACCGCAAGATTCTTTTTTATCTGATAGAGGGGGAGCGCTTTACTGTATCTTCCTTTGAAAAACAAGACCTACCTAAGGAAGAGGCTGGTTTGGATCGTACTCTTTCATTGATCGATACTTTTCTCTCTTCTTTGCCTGAAGAGGCCGCCGCTATGGAATTACCAATGGATGTAACAACAGATTATACTTCTTTTTTATTGCATGAGGAAGAACATGTGTCTGATGATATACCTCAGATGAAAGGACAGAATTTGATAGACAACTTCATTGAAAAGTCGGCAGAGGAACCTTTGTTACCTCAATTAGGAATAAAAGAGGCGGCACCGGTGAAGAATAAAGTTTCTGAAGAAGAGGAGTCGGAAGATAATGAAGAGGATATGGAGGATGAAAGCTATTTCACTGAAACATTGGCTAAAATATACGTTAAACAGCAAAGATATTCTAAGGCTCTTGAAATTATTAAAAAATTAAGTTTGAATTATCCAAAAAAAAATGCTTACTTTGCAGACCAAATAAGATTTTTGGAGAAATTGATTATTAACACTAAATCAAAATAAAGAAAATGTATTTATTACTTATTGGATTAATTGTGCTTGCAGCTCTTTTGATGTGCTTCGTCGTACTGATTCAGAACTCAAAAGGTGGAGGCTTGGCTTCTAGTTTTGCTTCTTCAAATCAAATAATGGGTGTTCGCAAGACTACAGATTTTATTGAGAAATTAACATGGGGGTTAGCTGCTTTTATGGTGGCATGTAGTGTGCTTACTGCTTATTTTGTTCCTGCTGCTCATACAGATTCTTCTGTAATCATGGAAGAGGCAGTGAAAGAAGGAGCTACTAATCCGCTGAATGCACCTTCAGGTTTCGCTGCTCCGCAAACAAATGACGCTGCAACAGAAACTCCTGCTCCCAGTGATTCGGCACAGTAATTATAGAGAAAACATTTTCCTTAATTAATAAGGATAAGCGTCCTGTTTCGTTTACGAAAATAGGACGCTTTTTTGTTTTAAGTTTTTTTGCTTTGATAAGTATGCTTTTGTACTTACTTTTGTTCTGGAATGTTTTTAATCTACAAATAATAAAAGAATCATGTTGAAATTCATATCATGGAATGTAAATGGCTTGCGAGCCTGTTATGATAAAGGTTTTGTTGATGTTTTCCATCGTTTAGAAGCAGACTTTTTCTGCCTGCAGGAAACAAAGATGCAGGAAGGGCAACTGGATGCCAAGTTTGAAGGTTATCACTCCTATTGGAATTATGCTGAAAAGAAAGGGTATTCAGGCACAGCTATCTTTTCTAAAGTCAAACCATTATCTGTGACATACGGTTTAGGCATAGAAGAGCATGATCACGAAGGACGGGTAATCACTCTTGAATTGGAATCGTTTTATTTGATTACTGTGTATACTCCCAATTCGCAGGAAGAATTGCGACGGTTGGATTATAGAATGAAATGGGAAGATGATTTCCGTGCCTATCTGAAAAAACTGGAAGAAAAGAAACCTGTCATTGTGTGTGGTGACCTGAACGTGGCGCATAAGGAAATAGACTTGAAGAATCCTAAGACAAACCGTAAAAATGCAGGTTTCACTGATGAGGAACGTGCCAAGTTTACCACTTTGCTTGAGTCCGGTTTTACGGATACGTTCCGCTATTTTTATCCAGAGCAGGAAGGAATCTATTCATGGTGGTCTTATCGTTTTAAAGCCCGTGAAAAGAATTCAGGTTGGCGTATTGATTATTTTCTCACTTCCGATTCACTGAAAGATAGGTTGAAAGGTGCACATATTTATACGGATATCTTTGGCTCAGATCATTGTCCGGTAGAATTGACAATAGAACTCTAAGAAACACTCTGAAAAAGCTTTTGTTTCAACACGAATCTCAGATTATCTATAATTAAAAGATAATCTGAGGTTTGTGTCGTTGAAAGACTCTCTCTGTTTTACTTCCGTAAATTATTGATTCTTGTTTATCTTTACTTTGAAAAAACAAACTATAATGAAAAGTACAGATAGAGTTAGGTATAATTATTATTCTATTGATTTTGCTTGCGTGTCAATTGAGTTTATTACAAAAAGCCAGTGTATGGATGGAAAGTGGATTGCGTTCGGCCATTCAGAAGGAAGTTCTTATTTTTATAGTAGAGGATATCTCAAGT
>ENA-OPJQ01000125-OPJQ01000125.1-human-gut-metagenome-genome-assembly--contig:-NODE-125-length-16686-cov-3.908604_pt1 | contig 16686 bp, 9 predicted proteins | sample MGYA00241773_ERZ501671 | MGnify/ENA primary metagenome ERZ501671 (study PRJEB25962, sample SAMEA2042373) | human gut metagenome | biome: human gut; feature: human-associated habitat; material: faeces... | reverse complement strand
TGTTGTTTATGGCATTAGCAGGAATTGTATTTGTTATACATGAAGATAAGAAGAAAAAGAACACTATTGATTAATGCATAATATAAGCCGGATGTATAATAACAGAAGTTGTTATATATCTGGCTTTTCTGATATTTTTTGAATTACATATATGTTGGCAGTGCATTAAAAATTATACAATGTGCTATTTAAGTGTGAAAGTATATTGAGCTTGGGAGGATTAAGACATCATTCCTCTTGCTAATCAGCACTAAATGTTATAAAATGATTAAGATTATGTAGCAGCCGATGCAGTTCGATGTAGTCAGGCTGTTGCCTTTAGGAGGATTATATTATTATGGAAAAGACAATGGAGAAAATTGTTTCTTTAGCTAAGGCAAGAGGATTTGTTTACCCAGGTTCTGAAATCTATGGCGGATTAGCTAATACCTGGGATTATGGTAACCTTGGTGTTGAGTTAAAGAACAATGTTAAGAAGGCATGGTGGCAGAAGTTCGTACAGGAAAGCCCATACAATGTAGGAGTTGACTGTGCAATTCTTATGAACCCTCAGACTTGGGTAGCATCAGGTCATCTTGGTGGATTTTCTGATCCATTAATGGACTGCAAGGAATGTCATGAGAGATTCAGAGCAGATAAACTTATAGAAGACTGGGCAGACGAGAATTCATATGATCTCGGCGGTTCAGTTGATGGATGGACACAGGAGCAGATGAAGAATTTCATCGATGAGAAGAATATCTGCTGTCCTTCATGTGGAAAGCACAATTTCACAGATATAAGACAGTTTAACCTTATGTTTAAGACATTCCAGGGTGTAACTGAGGATGCCAAGAACACAGTATATTTAAGACCAGAGACAGCTCAGGGTATCTTTGTTAACTTCAAGAATGTTCAGAGAACATCAAGAAAGAAAGTACCTTTTGGTATTGGACAGATTGGTAAGTCATTCCGTAACGAGATTACACCAGGTAACTTCACATTCAGAACAAGAGAGTTCGAGCAGATGGAATTAGAGTTCTTCTGCAAGCCTGGAACAGATCTTGAGTGGTTCACATACTGGAGACAGTACTGCATCGACTGGCTTAAGGCATTAGGAATGAAGGAAGATGAGATGAGAGCAAGAGATCATTCACCAGAAGAACTCTGTTTCTACTCTAAGGGAACAACAGATATCGAATTCCTCTTCCCATTCGGATGGGGCGAGCTCTGGGGTATTGCAGACAGAACAGATTATGACCTTACTCAGCATCAGACAGTATCTGGTGAAGATATGTCATACTTTGATGATGAAGCTAAGGAGAAGTATATACCATATGTTATTGAGCCTTCACTTGGTGCGGATCGTGTAACATTAGCATTCCTTTGCTCAGCTTATGATGAGGAAGAGCTTGAAGGCGGAGATGTAAGAACGGTTCTTCATTTCCATCCTGCATTAGCACCAGTTAAGATAGGTATTCTTCCACTTTCTAAGAAGTTAAATGAAGGTGCAGAAAAGGTGTATGCAGAACTTTCTAAGTATTACAATTGTGAGTTTGATGACAGAGGTAATATTGGAAAGAGATACAGAAGACAGGATGAGATTGGTACTCCATTCTGTATCACATATGATTTCGATTCAGAAGAAGATGGTGCTGTAACTGTAAGAGACAGAGATACAATGCAACAGGAAAGAATAAAGATAGCAGATCTTAAGGCGTATTTTGAAGATAAGTTCAGATTTTAATTAATAAAAGAACGGAATTTAAATCGATAATTAAAAGGAAAGAATTATGCTGTGTACTAAATGTGGTCAGGAATATGAGGGCAGTCAGTGCCCAAGATGTGATGGACCTGTTATATTAGTTAACAACAGTGATTATCTTGCCAGAAGAAAAGCATATGAGGAGAAGCAGGCTTTGAAAGAGAGGTCTGCTTCTTCTGATAAAAAAGAGGAATCACAGAGTGACTATGGACAGGCATTAGCAAAACGCGTGCAGGCGATAAAGAATCAGAGCAGAAACAAGACAGAAAGTAAGAAGCAGAGTCAGAACAGAAGCAAAGCGGACAGCAGAAAGCAGGGACAAAGTAGCGGAAAAACAGGTGGCAACAGGAATGGTAATCAGGAAAAGCCACAGATAAGAATTGCACGACATAAAGTAAACAAAAGAATGAAAATGATAGCGGCAGGGCTGATAGCAGTAGTGCTTATTGGTGTCGCAGCATTTGGAATATACAAGCTTGCAACTAAGAAGAATTATGCTCTTTATGTAAGCTACAACGGAAAGATATATGATATAGCAGGGCTGGACAGCAATTATGTGTGTGATGAAAGTGATGCAATATTTGCGGCAGACAGTAAGACCTTCTATACAGCACAGTGGCCGGAACAGATAGATTCAGGTAAGAATATCTTAAGCGTTGCGAGTGACAATGGAAAGTATTTCGTTACGGTAACATATGATGAGTCCAACTCGTCTGGCAGATATTCAATGTACATATGGAGTAAGGACGAATGTGTTCTTGTGTCAGAAGATAATCTGCAGAAAGAGATTATGTATATCTCTGATGACGGTCTTGTTATATACACGAATATTAATATTATTAATGACGAGGGTTCTACTAATGGAACAAGCCTTGCCATGAGCAGAGTCAAAGAAGTTAAGAAACAGCCTGAGGCACAGACAACTCTTATAGAGGGTAATCTTAATAAGGCATATGTGTATGAGTCAAAGCACCTGATAGTATGTCTTACTAATGCAGGCTCATTGTATACATATGATTATGAAAAAAAAGAAAAGCCGGTTTCAGTTGCAGATGCAGTTATGCAGTTATGGCCGGTGTCAGAGAACATGACAGGTGTGTATACAGCGAATGCAGACAGCCTTAATACAAGAAAAGATGTGGATACATTGCTGTATTCTAAGAGTGATGGAGTATATTATTACTCATGCAAAGATGCATCTGCGTATAAGATAGACAAGAAGACAGACAATGATGCAGATTATGTATTTGATAGAGACAATTCGCTTATATACAGAATTTCAGGTACATCAATGACATCAGCACTTATCAGAGAAACTAAAGTGAGTGAGTATGTGGATGTTGATTCTATGACTAAGGAAAAGAATTACATATATAATTCATCAGATGGTCAGATAGTGTATGTTAATGCGAAAGGACAGCTTCGAGTAGTTGATAACAACAAGATTACAGACATTGCGTCAGATGTTAATGCAGGTTCATTATCTAAAGTGTATAATAAAAGTAAGGCTTTAACATATGTTTCAGGCGGCAGGCAGTTCTATATGGATAACATTAAGAGCAAAGCTGTTGCAATTCTGGAATCAGATGCAGTTACAGACACAGAGGGAACATATTTTTACAAGAACCGAATCTATGCGTATGATGCTGATAATATTCTTTATTCTAATACACTGAAGGGAAATGATATCAGCAATATAGGCTACGTTGAAAGATTGTGGCTTGGAACAGAACTAAGATAATTGCAAATGTATTAAGACAGGTATAAGTTATGGATTTATTTGAATATATGCGTGAAAACAATAAGAATACAGAATCTCCATTGGCTATGAGATTAAGACCGGAAACACTCGATGAAATGGTAGGACAGTCTCATATAATCGGAAAGGACAAACTGCTTTACAGGGCAATTAAGGCAGATAAGCTTAGCTCAGTAATATTCTATGGTCCACCTGGAACAGGAAAGACAACTTTAGCTAGAATAATTGCTAATACAACAAGTGCAGAGTTTAATCAGGTTAATGCCACAGTTGCCGGAAAGAAGGATATGGAAGAGGTTGTTGCCAAGGCAAAAGACAATCTTGGAATGTATGGAAGAAAGACCATTCTTTTCGTAGACGAGATTCACCGCTTTAATAAGGGACAGCAGGATTATCTGCTTCCATTTGTTGAGGATGGAACAATAATTCTTATTGGTGCAACGACAGAGAATCCGTACTTTGAAGTAAATGGAGCTTTAATATCAAGGTCAATAATATTTGAATTAAAACCACTAGAGAAAGAAGATATCAAGACAATAATAAAACGTGCTGTGTATGATGAGAAGAAGGGCATGGGAAGCTACAATGCAGCAATAGACGATGATGCACTGGAATTCCTTGCAGATATATCCAACGGAGATGCGAGAAATGCACTTAATGCCATTGAACTTGGAATACTCACAACAGACAGATCAGATGATGGAGTTATACATATAGATCTTGCAACAGCACAGGAATGTATCCAGAAGCGCTCGGTAAGATATGATAAAGAGGGTGACAACCACTATGATACAATATCAGCATTTATTAAGAGCATGAGAGGCTCAGACCCTGATGCAGTAAGCTATTATCTTGCCAAGATGCTGTATGCAGGTGAAGATATTAAATTCATAGCAAGACGAATAATGATATGTGCCAGTGAGGATGTAGGCAATGCTGATCCTAATGCACTGCAGGTTGCAGTGGCTGCGGCACAGGCTGTTGAGCGCATCGGAATGCCGGAAGCACGTATTATATTAAGTCAGGCGGCACTCTATGTTGCGACAGCACCTAAGAGTAATGCATGTTACATGGCAATTGATAAGGCACTTGATGTAGTTAAGAATTCAAAGACTGCACCGGTTCCTGTACATTTGCAGGATGCCCATTATAAGGGTAGTGCCAAGTTAGGACACGGTGTAGGATACTTATATGCACATGATTATCCTAATCATTACGTCAGACAGCAGTATCTTCCTGATGCTTATGTGAATGAGAAATTCTATGAGCCGGGAGATATGGGATATGAGAGGGATATTAAGAAACATTTGGATAAGATTAAGTCGGAGGCATAGTTTCCAATGAGGGATTACATAAACAGACTTTCAAGAGGCAGTTCAATTATCAAAGTACCAAAGCTGTCATGCAGTGAGGAACAGATTACCATGGATATTATGTGTAATACAGTTGCTACAGGCAGCTTCATATGTGATGCCACCGATAAGGTTTATGGAATGGTCTATGCTGACAATGAGAGGGTAAAGATTCTTTCAGAACAATTTGGTGGTACGCATATTATAACTGAATATCAGGTGGACGCTTCCGGACTTGAAGAAAATGATGAGATAGAGGGAACATATACAGTAGTATGTAATGCCGGCGAGAAAAAGATACCATTTGTATTCAGATGTATGAAAGAGAATCAGGATGATATAAGAAATCATGTTAAGACTGAAGCAGTTGTTCTGCACATTGATAACGAAGAGAATACAATTATACACAAAGATGAAGCAGAGCAGTTTGAATGTGTGCTTATAAAGAGTGGCACAGAAGAAACAGAGATTGATATATATGCAGATGCAGATTTTATTGAATTAGAGAAAGACAGCTTATCAACTGATGATTTTGCAGGTGACAGGGCTGTAATTAAATATATAGTTAATCCACAGAAAATGCATGCAGGCAACAACTATGGATATATACATATAGTAAGTTATACGCAGCATTTAAAGATAAATGTGAGTGTTATATGTAAGAAAGCTGACGAATCGGAAGATTTTGAAGTCAGAAGAGAAGAAAAACTGGCACAATATAAGCTTACGAAGCTTTATCTTGATTTCAGAATGAAGAAAATCAAAAAAGAAAAATGGATTGCTGAATCTATGCAGACGGTTGACCGAATAAGGGGAATTAAGGGGACAGATGTATTTTATGATATTGTGCAGATACAACTGCTTATGGCGTCCGGAAGAGAGGAAACAGCAACACAGATATATAATAATATCAAGAAAGATATAGTTGGAAGAATTGGTGAAAATGTAGAACTTTACTGCTATTTTCTGTATGTTTCGACACTTATTGTGCGTGAAGAGGAGTATACGGCTCAGGTTTTATCACAGGTTAAGAAGTTTTTTGAGAATGGCTATGATACATATAGAATATTATGGATACTTTTTTACCTGAGTACAGATTCAGATAATAAGAGTATAAGACTTGTAAGAATAAAGGATGTAATTAATTCAGGATGCATAAGCCCTGTTATGTATATTGAGGCTATGAACATTATTAATGCACAGCCTGTTTTACTACGGGTGCTTAATCAGTTTGAAATGCAGGTTATTAATTATGGATGCAGGAACGACATTATTAGCGAGAAGCTTGCGATGCAGATTGCAGATGTTGTGGCTAATGAGAAGAATATTAATATTAATACTCTTATTATACTAAAAAAGATATATGATAAATATGAGAAAGACGAGATACTGACAGTTCTTGTAACCCAGATGGTAAGAATGGGCATGACAGGAGAAAACTGCTTTGAGATATATGAAAAAGGGGTATTAAGAGGCTTAAAAATAACAAGATTATATGAGTTTTATATTGCCAGTATGCCTAAAGAGACAGACAGGCAGCTGCCAAAGATAGTGTTGATGTATTTTGCATATGACAATACTCTTATAGATGAAGATAAAGCATTTTTATATGCAAATGTGGTGACGGGCAGAGATTCGTACTATAAGAATATCTATGAAGGTTATGAAAGAAATATAGAGATATATGTGTATGAACAGCTTAAAGCCGGCAATATCAGTGACAATCTTGTTGTATTATACAAGGCACTTCTTAAGACACAGCTTGTGTGTGATGACACAGGCACATTTGTAAGTAAAATGCCATATATGTACAGAATGCAGTGCTTTAGTGATGTGGTAAGATATGTACATGTCAGATATCCGCAGTTTACAGAAGAAACAGTATATGAGCTTTCAGGGGAAACAGCATATATATGTATGTATGGAAGTGACTGCGAGATTACATTTGAATGTATTGACGGACAGCTTAGAAAAGATACAATTGATTATGATATAGAAAAAGTGTTTGATATACAGCAGTATGCAGAGGTGTTTGAGGCTGCAGGTGATTATGGAAAGAACAATTCAGGAATAATTATGAGCAGAATCTGTGAAATGAGAAAGAATTCACAGTATACACAAGAAACACTTAAGCTGTACAAAACAATAAAAAAGGAACAGGGTATCAGTGAACAGTATAAACAGCAGGTTAATGCCTGGATGATTGATTATTACTATCATTATTATGAAGAAGATGATTTCTGGCATGAATACAATTATGTTGATACAGATAATCTGACGAAGAAGGATGCGGGAAAGCTGATAGAGATACTTATAGATTCATCAATGTATTCACAGGCATATGAGATAGCAGGTATATACGGTTGTTGTATGGCAAAAGCGGCAAAACTTCTTAAAATGACTGACTATATTCTTACAAATGTATCAGACGGACATAGTCAGATTATTGATGAGATTACTCAATATATATTCAGACACAACATTTATAATGAACCTGTTCTTTCTTATATGTGCGAATACTATAATGGGACTAATGATGAAATGTATGCGGTGTGGAAGTCAGCAGTTAATTATAATGTAAATGTATTGCATATGTCAGAAAGGATTCTTGCCCAGATGATGTATACAGGTGTGCATACTGGAAGATTTACAGAGGTGTTTGCTGATTATTATAGTAAGATTCCTGATATGCTTATAGTAAAGGCATATTTATCTTATAATTCACAATTCTATCTTCTCAGGCAGAAGAAGGCTAATGATATAGTATTCAGAGTTATAGAGGAGTGTATGGGGGATGGATATGGATTGCCAGAGTGTTGTTATGTAGCATGGCTTAAGAATCTGTCAAGAAACCCTGTTGCGTTAAGAGAAGATACATCTGAAAAAGAACTTGCACAATCAGTTCTTAATGAATTATGTGAACATGACAGAATATATGGATTTTTCAAAAAATTCAAAGGAATACTGGATTTACCATACAATATGCAGGGACTTACTATTGTTGAATACATAGCAGATCCAGATGATAAAGTATCTTTGACATATAGTATTAATGGGGCTGACAGGCTGGTGCAGGTTATGAAGTCTAACGAATGGGGAATATTTACATGCAGGTTTAATCTGTTTTATGGGGATTCATTAGAATATACATTTATAGTTAATGACAGCAATGAACAGACATCTACAGAGCCGGTAGTCTGCGAATATAAGGATATTCCATCAGAGAACACAGATGGAAGGATTGACATGCTTAATGATTGTCTTGCAAGCAGACAGCAGCATGACCTTACAACATTAAGAAAGCTCATGTATAGTTACTGTGTTGAGGAATACGTTACAAGAGAAATGTTTACAATTGTCAAATGAGGATAGCAGATATGGAGCAGTGTAAAGGACTTATAGCAGGAATAGATATAGGATATAGTAAAATTCAGGCAAGTGTATATTCATATAATTCACGGAATGTGCAGACGGTAAAACTGACAGAGGATTCAAAGGAAAAGACCAGTCTTGCAAATGTTGTCGCTGAATGTATGCGAGCAACAGGTACATCACAGATTCAAAGCATATGTGTAACCATTCCCGATTATCATTCTGATGAAATATCTGCTGTCAGGGATACTCTTAAAAAATGTGGTGTATCAGATGGCAGAGGGCAGGTATTAAGCAGAGTTGAAAGCTTTGCATATTATGCGTACAGACAGAAAAGTGAGCTTCATGCTGCTGGTGTGGCACTGTTTGACTACACAAGTGAAGGAATAAGGTGTGATTATCTTGCAGTCAGGAAGAATGACAATAGTAACTATCTGCTTCAGGAACATACAGGATACACATCTGATATATTAAAAAAAGCTGTGATAAGCAAAGAACTTGGACTGGCTGAGAATGAGTTGTGTACATTTGCAGAAGAGTATTTTTCTAAAAGACATGTTTCGGCGGCATATCTTACAGGTGAAGGTTTTGATGTTGAAAAGCTTCCTGAAAGATTTGCAAAGCTTATGGTTACGAGAAGAAAAGCATTTGTCGGACAGAATCTTTTTGCAAAGGGTGCATGCTTTGCAGCAATGGAGATATTGAAGCCGGAAGTGTTTAAGAATGTCATAATGCTTATTGATAATCATGTGAAATGTGGTATAGAAATAGATATTTCGTCATATGAAAAGCCAATGAGATTCAGGCTGGTAAGACCGGGAAGTAACTGGTATACTGCCGGACGGACTGTGGAATGTATACTTGAGGATATGAGAAGCATTACATTTAAAATAATAACACCTGAGAATAAATATTATGATGAAGTTGTTGATATAAGTGAAATTCCATTCAGGGAAGGGAAAACAACAAGAGTATCTGTGAGCGTAAGCTTTGTAGATTCTGACAGGTGTAATATTACAATAAAAGATCTTGGATTTGGCGAGTTTGTCAAAAGTTCAGGAAAAGTTATAAGCAAAGAACTTGTATTAAGAAGCTGAGAATGTGGAAAACATCAGGAAACGGAGAAATACAATGGGGAAAATAATACTGTGCAGAGGAAAGAAGGCAGATACACCACTGACTGTTTTACAGACAGGTGTGAAGTTATATACAGCAGAAGAACTCTGTTATTATATTTATAATAATATATATCTGATTGGACAGGATTTTATAGATGATAATCTTATCAGTTTTCTTGATGAAACCGGAGAAAAAGAGCTGGCAGAAAGAGTAAGGAAGCTGAAAGAAACAGGAGGTTCATTAGCACAGATATTTGTAATAATACTCAAGACAATAGATTATTATTCTGTTGCAGAGATTGAGCAGTTAAAAGAGATTCTTAATACTCTTGGAAAGCAGAGCGTATGCGAAAGGCTTAAAGCAAGAGGAGATGGATATCTCAATGCTGGATATTATTTTGCTGCGGTCAGATGTTACGAGTCAATTATAAAAGATTACAAGGGAAAAGATTTGTTGGCAGCTGATTATGCAAAAGTTTATCATAACCTGGGAACTGCCTATGCAAGAATGTTTATGTATGATAAAGCAGTGATATATTATGATGAGGCATATAGGACGGGTCAGCATGAGGAATCAAAAAAATGCAGTATAGCAGCTTTAATTATGGCAAAGAAGGATAAAGAACCTGTTAATGTTGATGTGGATGAAGATGAATATGTTGTCCAGAAGGAATTGGAAACTTTAATGGATAATGCCAGATATAGTGATGAATATAGGGAACTTGAAGATATTGCCAGATTAAAAGCAGATGGCAATCTGGCACAGTACAACAGGGCGGTAGATGAAAGACTTGACAGGTGGAGAACGGCATACATTAAATATAGCAAAACATTTTAAAGAATTGTGGTGGATATATGGGAATATTTAAAAAAGCTGAAAAAGAAACGATATATGATGATTATGATGATGAATCGTACAGAGATGAGGAACTGCTAGAAGAGGCAGAGAAGGAAAAAACTGCCAATAAAATGTTTAATATATTGAATATATATGAAACGTTTGATAAGAAGAATAAGAAAAAACATGAAGACCGCAAGAGCGGAGAACTTGATGAGAAAACAAAGGAAAAACAGCAGCAGGCCAAGATAGAAGAAGAAAAATATGATCATCTGTTAAACAGTATGCAGGCACAGACGCTTATCAAGGCAGTTGAGAAATATGGAAAGGATGAGGAAGACCGCAAAGAGATTGATGCTATACCTATTGAGCTTCCAAAGGAAAAATCCGACCTTGATAAAATTGCAGAATATGCGATGAGCAGGAATATAGACAGTGTCAATATAAAGGATTTCAGTACACATGATATTGAGGTTTATGTAAGAGAACAGTGTGATATCATGGAAGAAGCAGCGACACATGTAGAAAATGCTAAAGCTGAGTATGAGGCTGTTACTGAAGAATATAATGATATACAGATTATGGAAGAAGCTCCCACACAGATACGTGATAAAATATTGAGCTGTGCAGAGACCATAGACAACATGATGGTTGACAGGCGTATTCTTAAAAGTACAGAACATAAGCTGTCAAATGCGGCATACAGGCGCATGGAAGCTGTGGAAAATGAAATGCCAGGTGGAATAAAGCTTTTGAAAGCATCCGAAGATTATTATGATACTGTTAAGAGAGATTTAAGGATACTTGAGGCAGAACAGCTTAATCTTAGAACTGATGCGGACGTTCTTGTTACAAGACAGATTAAGATAAGAAGGCTTGCGAAAACAGCAATCTTTGCGCTTGCGGCAGTGTTTGCAGTATTTCTTATATCGATGACACTTGTTCAAAATGACAGTGATACGGCACTTTTTATAGGAATATCTTTATTTGCAGCAATTCTTGCAGTTGGAATGTTTGCTTTATTAAAGGTTACTGAAAGAAATGTGATTATAACCGAAATAAAACTTAATAAAGCTACAGCACTGCTTAACAAAGTAAAGATTAAGTTCATTAATGCAGCAAATACGCTGGATTATGAATATACAAAGTTCGGAGTTAAAAGTTCATATGAACTTGATAAGAAATACAGACTGTACGAGGAGATGAAAAAAGAGCAGATTAGAATGCTTGATATGACATCATCACTTAATTCTGCTGAAAATGAGCTTGAGAATATGCTTAAGAATTTAGGACTTTACAGTCCACATATATGGCTTGGAAGAGTGAGGGCAATCATTAATCCTAAGGAAATGGTTGAAGTGCGGCATGAAATAAATACTCGCCGTTATAAATTAAGGCAGCAGATAGAGTACAATGAAAAACGTATTGATGAAGCAAAGGAAAATATTAAAAAGATAACGCTTTCAAATCCGGCACACAGCGATGGTGCAATGCGCGTAATTGAAATGTATGAGAAGCGACATTCACGGGTTGCAAAATAAAATTGATATGTTACAATAAACAGTGGCTTTTTACGCATATGTATGATAAAAAGCGAAAGAAGTATGGAGGCTATAAGGATGAAAGAAAGACTTGAAGCAATTAGAGAAAGAGCTTTAGCACAGATTAATGAAACTGATTCGCTTGATAAACTGAATGATATCAGAGTCGCTTTCCTTGGAAAGAAGGGTGAACTTACAGAAGTACTTAAAGGTATGAAGGAAGTTGCACCAGAAGACAGACCTAAGGTTGGTCAGATTGTTAATGAGACAAGACAGGCAATTGAAGAAGTATTAGATAAGGCTAAGACAGAATTAGCTGCCAAGAAGAGAGAACTTCAGTTAAAGAGTGAAGTAATAGATGTTACTCTTCCATCTAAGAGGGATGAGTTAGGACATAAGCATCCTAATACACTTGCATTAGAAGAAATCCAGAAGATATTCATCGGAATGGGTTATGAAGTAGTTGATGGACCAGAAGTTGAGTATGATTACTACAACTTTGAGGCACTTAACATACCAGCTAACCACCCGGCTAAGGATGAACAGGATACATTCTACATTAATGATAAGATAGTACTCCGTACACAGACTTCCCCTGTTCAGGCAAGAGTTATGGAGAAGGGCAAGCTCCCTATCAGAATGATTTCTCCAGGACGTGTATACAGAGCAGATGAAGTTGATGCTACACATTCACCATGCTTCCATCAGGTAGAAGGTCTTGTAATTGATAAGGGAATCACATTTGCAGACCTTAAGGGAACTTTAGCAGAATTCGCTAAGGAGCTTTTCGGACCTGATACTAAAGTTAAATTCAGACCACATCATTTCCCATTCACTGAGCCTAGTGCCGAGATGGATGTAAGCTGTTTCAAATGTGGTGGTAAAGGATGCCGTTTCTGTAAGGGCGAGGGATGGATTGAAATCCTCGGCTGTGGAATGGTTCACCCACATGTATTCGAGCTTTGTGGAATTGATAAGGAAGAATATACAGGATTTGCCTTTGGTGTAGGACTTGAGAGAGTTGCTCTTCTTAAGTACGAAATCGATGACATGAGACTTCTTTATGAGAACGATATCAGATTTATAAAGCAGTTCTAAATCGATTCATATAGTGGTCTAACGACTGGAATAAGATAAAGTATATTTAAGGAGAATGACGATATGAATACATCATTAAATTGGATAAAAGCAATGGTTCCAGGTCTTGAGTGTACAGATCAGGAATTCAGAGATGCTATGACACTTTCAGGAACTAAGGTGGAGTGTTTTAATGCATTTGACAAGAACCTTGATAAAATCGTAGTTGGACAGATTCTCTCAGTTGAGAGACATCCTGATGCAGACAAGCTTGTAATATGTCAGGTTAATGTTGGCAGCGAGAATGTCCAGATTGTAACAGGTGCACCTAATATTGAAGTTGGTTCAAGTGGACAGAAGGTTCCTGTAGTATTAGACGGAGGTAAAGTTGCCGGAGGACATGACGGCGGCGCACTTCCAGAAGACGGAATTAAGATTAAGAAGGGCAAGTTAAGAGGCGTGGAGTCATGCGGTATGATGTGCTCTATCGAGGAACTTGGTTCTTCAAGAGAATTCTTCCCGGATGCACCAGAGGAAGGAATATATATATTTGGAGATGATGCTGTTGTTGGTTCAAGTGCGGTAGAGTACTTAGGACTTAATGATACAGTATTTGAATATGAGATAACTAATAACCGTGTAGACTGCTACAGCGTTATCGGTATCGCAAGAGAGGCTGCTGCTACATTCAGAAAGCCTTTCAATCCACCGGTTGTTACTAAGACAGGTAACGATGAGGATGTTAACACAATGGTTTCAGTTGATATTGAAGCTAAAGAACTTTGCTCAAGATATGTTGCAAGAGTTGTTAAGAATATCAGACTTGCTCCATCTCCAAAGTGGATGCAGCAAAGACTTATGACAGCAGGTATCAGACCAATCAACAACATTGTTGATATCACTAACTATGTTATGGAAGAATATGGTCAGCCAATGCATGCATATGACTATGATACTATTGCAGGTCACAAGATTGTTGTAAGAACAGCAACTGATGGCGAAAAGTTCGTAACACTTGACGGACAGGAGAGAACTCTTGACGCACAGACACTTCTTATCTGTGATGGTGAGAAGCCAGTTGGTATCGCAGGTATCATGGGTGGCGAGAATTCAATGATTACTGATGATGTCCAGACAATGCTTTTTGAAGCAGCTACATTTGACGGAACTAACATCAGAAAGACAACTAAGAAGATTGGTTTAAGAACAGACGCTTCTGGTAAATTTGAGAAGGGACTTGATCCAGAGAACGCAATGGAGGCTATCAACAGAGCATGCCAGCTTATTGAAGAGCTTGATGCAGGTGATGTTGTAGGAGGCGTGGTTGATGTATATCCTGACCCTGTAACTAAGAAGAGACTTCCATTTGAGCCGGCTAAATACAATGCTTTACTTGGTACTAATGTATCAGATGAAGATATGCTTTCTTACTTTGAAAGACTTGAAGTTGAATATGATAAAGATGCTAATGAGCTTATTATTCCAACATTTAGACAGGATCTTAACAGAGACGCGGATATGGCAGAGGAAGTTGCAAGATTCTTCGGATATGACAACATTCCTACAACTCTTCCTAAGGGAGAGACAACAATGGGTAAGATTTCATTTGAGCAGAGTATTGAAGATGCAGCTTCTGAGGTTGCCCAGTTTACAGGATTCTCACAGGCTATGACATACTCATTCGAGAGCCCTAAGGTATTCGATAAGTTAAAGCTTCCTGCTGATTCTGTATACAGAAAGACAGTTGTAATCTCTAACCCATTAGGAGAGGATTTCTCAGTTATGAGAACACTTCCAATCCACGGAATGCTTACATCATTGTCTACTAACTATAACAGAAGAAACAAGAATGTTAAGTTATATGAATTGGCTAAGATTTACCTTGCAGCAGATGATGTTAACGAACTTCCTGATGAAAGAGTTGAATTCACACTTGGAGCTTTCGGCAGCGTTGACTTCTACTCAATGAAGGGCGTTATTGAAGAATTCCTTGAGAAGATTGGAATGAAGAAGAAGCCAACATATGATGCTAAGGCTGGTATTCCATTCTTACATCCAGGACGTCAGGCAGATGTATATTACGCTGATAAGAAGATTGGTTACATTGGAGAACTTCATCCGGATGTTGCCGATACTTACTCAATTGGTGAGAGAACATATATTGTTGTTATTGACATTCCAACAGTTACAGAAATGGCAAGCTTCGATAAGAAGTTCACAGGAATTGCAAAGTTCCCAGCTGTAACAAGAGATATCAGTATGGTAATGCCTAAGGAACTTCCAGTTGGTGAAGTTGAGAAGATTATTGAAAAGCGCGGCGGAAAGATATTAGAAAGCTACAACCTCTTCGATATCTACGAAGGAAGCCAGATTAAAGAAGGCTTCAAGTCAGTTGCTTACTCAATCGCATTCAGAGCTAAGGACAGGACACTTGAGGATAAGGATATCACACCAGTAATGGAGAAGATATTCAAGGATCTTGAGGCTGACGGAATCGAACTTAGAAAGTAATACAGACCCAGCTGTTGCAGTGGTTGGTAAAGGGGCGGCGTGTGGCGCCGCCCCTTTGCTTTGAAAGGAGTAGTACATGGATTTACATGATTTTTATTATGATCTGCCAGAGGAGCTTATTGCGCAGGATCCTTTGTCTGACAGATCAAGTTCAAGACTTATGGTGCTTGATAAAGAAACAGGAGAGATTGAACATAAGATATTCAGAGATATCGTAGATTATCTTAAGCCGGGTGATTGTCTTGTTGTTAATGACACTAAGGTAATACCAGCGAGACTTATAGGTACTAAGGCTGATACAGGAGCTACTATTGAAGTGCTTCTTCTTAAAAGACTTGAAGACAGACAGGATACATGGGAAGTTCTTGTTAAGCCGGGAAAGAAGGCTAAGGTTGGAGCTAAGATAAGTTTTGGCGAAGGCAAGCTTATAGGAGAGATTATTGATATAGTTGAAGAAGGAAACAGACTTATCCAGTTCACATATGATGGAATATTTGAAGAGATTCTTGATGAGCTTGGACAGATGCCACTTCCACCATATATAACACATAAACTTGAAGATAAGAACAGATATCAGACTGTATATGCAAAGCATGAGGGTTCTGCGGCAGCACCTACTGCCGGGCTTCATTTCACAACAGAGCTTCTTGAAAAAATCAAAGCCATGGGAGTTAATATTGCAAGAGTAACACTTCATGTAGGACTTGGAACATTCAGACCTGTCAAGGTAGAGAATATTCTTGACCATCATATGCATTCAGAGTTTTATATTGTTACACAGGAAGCTGCAGACATGATTAACAATACGAGAAAGAATGGCGGAAGAGTTATTGCAGTTGGAACAACAAGTACAAGGACGCTTGAATCTGTAGCACTTGATGATGGAACAATTCCTGCAAAGAGCGGATGGACAGAGATATTCATATATCCGGGATATAAGTTCAAGGCAATTGATTGTCTTATAACGAACTTCCATCTTCCGGAATCAACGCTTGTTATGCTTGTGTCGGCGCTTGCAGGAAGAGAACATGTACTTCATGCATATGAGGTTGCTGTGCAGGAGAAATACAGGTTCTTCAGTTTTGGGGATGCTATGTTTATTAAATAATAAAAGTATATAGAAAATATATTTGAACTTCGCATAAGTTAATGTTATCATTAAATGGATTAAATGAAGGAGAACAGGTGTAATCCTGTACAGTACAGAGGGAAATCATGGGGATTGAAAAGAGAAAATCAAGAAGAACTGATGTCAATGTTTATATATCATTAAGACAGCTTGATGATAAATATGTTTCTGGGTATGCTGGTGATACCGTAGACGTGAATGTCATTAATATATCAAAAGATGGCATGGCATTTAAGTCTGATTAT
>ENA-OPJQ01000123-OPJQ01000123.1-human-gut-metagenome-genome-assembly--contig:-NODE-123-length-16843-cov-8.253276_pt1 | contig 16843 bp, 10 predicted proteins | sample MGYA00241773_ERZ501671 | MGnify/ENA primary metagenome ERZ501671 (study PRJEB25962, sample SAMEA2042373) | human gut metagenome | biome: human gut; feature: human-associated habitat; material: faeces... | reverse complement strand
GGAGCAGGGACAGCCCTAAGCCGAGACCAGTCCTGCTTTTGTCTCATGGCGTCAGCCTCTTTGTAATACCGGTTACACAGTTCTTGATCTTCGTAACCAACGTAATCTTCCTTATTTTCCATATAGAATAGTTTTTCAACAAATGTACGACATTCATGAATTAATTAGATTTAAAATAAAACAATATAAATTAAAATAAAACCCGATACGTTAAAATCGCATCGGGCCTGGTATTGAAAAAATAGGTTCAGATCTTGGGTAAAGACTCGATCCAATTTTTAACATCTTTATATTTAGGGTCTTTGTCTATTCTATCTCTCAGTTCATGCAATGCTGAGTCCATAACCGTATTCGGTACGCCAATCAACTCTCCTATTAAATACAATGGGGTTTTATTTGATTTAGATTCGTGTGCCATATTCATATCCAAAAAAAAGTTATGTGAAACAAACCGGCCACGGGTATTCTATTGCCCGCCGACCGGTATAACATTTTTTTTATTCCTTTTTTTCCAAACGGGAAAAACGGGAATGCGGGAATCATATTTTTTACTATGGCTCCCGCACCACCGGAAGGGCCTGGGCCTGGATCTCAGGTCAGATCCTTCCAGTTTATTTTTTCGCCGAGGTAATCTTGCACGGCAAGCCATCTTATAAAGGCTACTCCTTCGGGAGCATCCGGATCATCCAAATACATTAACGTAGCTTTCACCAACTCGTTCTCACATTTGAAGACCTTCGGAAAACCATCCGAATAGTACATTGCAAAGACATATTGGACATCGCCCCATGTCGCTTTATCCGGCTTCTTCGCTCCGCACTTTTCAAAAATATCTTTTATTTCCGGCTGCTTCCAGATCCTCTTGGATCCATCGACGTTGACCATCTTCTTTACCGCCTCATCAGCGAGAGCATTAGAAAAATGGTAGCCGTAAGTATCTACATATTTCTGATAAGCTGGATCCTCTGCGTCTGCTCCTCAATAAGAACGACCTCTGCCACGTCCGCGACCTCTACGCATCTGAGGTCCGTCACCGTAGTATCTGTCGTCTCCATAGTAATCGGTCGGGTAGGATTCGTAACCCATCCTCCGGTATTCCCGGTCCTCCATTTCATGACGACGTTCGCGCTCTTCAAGCCTTCTTTCCCTTTCTTCCAGCTCGTTTTCGCGTTCTTCCATTTCCTTCATCTTCTCATGCATACCGTAATGGTCGTAAATACCACCACCGTACCCCATGTACGTCCCATCAGAACGCCGGCTTCTGCCTCTGCCTCCACCTCGTCTGTCTTCTATCTCGTCATATCCAGGATATTCTCTGTGTCCTGAATTTAAATCATATACTATCATATTATACTTATTTCAAACGTTCTACAATTAACTTCTTTAAATCTTCGAATGAATCAGTAAGGTCATTCACCTTATTTTCTATACCAGCTATTTTACGATCCTGCTCTCTCGTTTGCTTGAATGCCGGATTGATATCTTCTAATATAGATTCACAAGCCTCTATCTTGGCACGATGGGCATCTACGCTGTCTATTATTTCCTGACTGGTGCTTTTTATGGCATTCAGCTCGTTCATAATCGGATCTATGCTGGTAGATAATGTTATGCCCATAGCCTTAGCCACATTCTGGGATTCCGGGACCGTATAGGTCTTGGTTTCGCCAGTGAGCTCTACCGTCAGATCCACCACGCGGGTCTGCATCGCCTGATACTGACCTGGCTGAGGAGGAAGATACCTGGGTTCGGATACGGCTACTACCTTTCCCAATTCGTATTTAGGTACTGTATTAGTATCAAGGGTATGTACCTGAAACCCTTTCTTCAAATCTGAAAACATGATCAAAATATTAGTTAGGTGAAAATAGGGTGATGATCTTCATCACCCTACTGAAATCATTTACCTGCTTTAACTTCAGACGCCTGGGCTGTTGTTGTTGGAACACAACAATCCATTAATCTTAACACGCCACGAACTTTATTGAAGTACAGAAGGCGTTCTGTGCCATTTACCATAGCAGCACCCGTGACAGCTACGTTAATAGGGTTCACGACATTCACTCCCGTAACCGGGCAACAGGTGTCGGCTCCTACTGTTGAAACTGTGCTGTTTGCCGGGACCGCAATCTGTACCGGTAGAGCACTTCCGGCTGTGGGGACTACTTGCCTTATCTTAAGAAGGATAAGACCCTCACACGGAAGGGCGATCCAAGCCCGTGGGTTAATACCGAAGACTGTATTTGTCGTACTGACAATAACATTCTTCGTAACCATCTCATACAACGATCCTATTTTAGAAACACAAGCCATATTAGCCTCCTTTCTTAATAAAATCAGACAGCAGCGTTGTTATTGCAACATCCGTTGTTACATCCGCATCCGTTATTACAGCAACCTCCTCCGAATACCTGTCCCCAAGTATAAGCCTGGTAAGGAGAACAAGAGGGGTAGGCCGGGACGGCCGTCGGGCGTAATTGACCAACGATATTCTGGGTTTGTTGCTGAGATAATGCCGAAGCTGTCAAAGCCGCTTTTTCTTCACGAAGTTGAGCAATAGTGTTCTGCATCTCCCTCATTTCCAACTGACAGAATTTGTCGTTGATCATAACGGTTTGGGCGTCAAGTTTCGCAGACAAGATATTGAATTGGCTTGTAGCTTGCTCACGATTGTTAGCCAGACCTTGGTTGAGACCATTCTGTAAGATATTGGTTTGTTCCAACGTGCGAAGCTGGTTATCAAAACCTTGCTGAGTAATCATTCCCTGAGTCTGGCAAGTGCTTTGATTGATCAACGAACTCAGATTGCAGCAGCAAGAGCTGATTTGATTTCCTATTTCACAACCTTGTTGTTGAACTGCGTTGATAACAGCCTGAGAAGTCATACCTACCTGACCAGCTACTTTATCAATAGCACCCTGTACGTTGCAGATAGCGTTCTGAAGTTGAGTAGTAGAACAGTTCAAAGCAGAAGCAATCTGATCTATGGCGCTACGATTACCTTGAATTGCCTGCATCAAAAGTTCACCCCCGTATTTTTTTTTCACCTGCGCCGGAAACCCATTGGCACAACAACCCCCGCCATTTCCAAAACCGTTACCGAAGCCTCGTCCACCCCACAGCCAGAACAAAACAATTATCCAGAGCCACCAACCGTTAGCCCCACCGAAACCGTCCTGGTTGTTACGACCGTTCATCAAAGCCGCCACCAGATTCGGATCCATTTTATTACCACCTATCAAATTAGCAAACATGCCGGGAATCATTGAAAGAAGACCGTTAGTGGCTGCACCACCACCGTTAGCCCCGGCTCCATCTAAAAGGACGATTTTATCACCACCCATAATTTTATAGTATTTAATTGTTAAACATACGTGCATGAAGCACGTAACAAAGATCATGATTGTAAGGTGGAATATAGGTGTGTTTATTTCCTATAGAAGAGAAGTATTTTCAGAAAAGATAGAAAAATAATACACAATGAGCAATTTTCCCCATTTAAGTGGAAAACTTTACAATCAATAACTTACGCTTTTCCCATTTTGGGTAAAGCGCTGTAAATCAAACCAGGGCCCGCATCACTGCGAACCCTGATCTACACCAATCTAAACTAATACCATGAAAAACTTAAATCTAAAAACTAAAGAACACACAAATGTATGAAAATGTATGGTTTTCACAAAGAATCTGTATCCTGTTCTTTTGTGTGATTCAAGACATGGGATATAGTTCTGATACTTAATCCGGTTTGATTTTGTATCAGATTATAAATATAGGATTTTGAAACTACAGTTCTTAATTGACCTAAATCATTCATAATGTTTTTATACATAAGATGAATGCTGTTATTACGTTTGATGGTACTGATTCTCATTTCCTACTGTTATTAGTTACGTTCGGTTCTTACTTTTTCCTATTTCTATAATCCCTTCCTGAAACTAATATTGCAAACTTAATAAAAATAATTCATAAACAATGAAAATCTAACTTTTATTGTATGTTATTGATATACGTACATATATGAGAAAAGTGAGACTTTCACAAGCCTCACTTCCCAAATTATAACTATGAAAAAACTATATATATATATACAAAAATTACCTGCATTCTAATTTGTTAAGATCATCCAATTCAGACTTGCTTACGATCATATCTTGCGTCAGGCCAGATCTGTTTTGGTATGGAGCGTAATCGGTTTCTACCGTCTTAACCTTCTGAGTAGAATCGTATTTCACCTCTGATTCGGTTCCTGTCAGATTTTGGTAGATAGAGCCGGAACTACTCTCGCTTACTTTAGACCATATCTTATTACCTACTCTTATAAAATTATCATAAATACCTTCGGCTGTTATAACACCATCTTGCTCTACGATATTAGGACCCGATTTTTCTTTTAACAGATACGGGTGCCTGGTGTAAAAATAATGTTCAAAATCATTCCCGGCATACGAAGGGTCATACTTCTCCAAATAAAACAATTCTGATAAAGAAGGGTCGGTACTGGTCATGCTATAATCAAACAACATCAACCTGTCTTTTCCAGATAAAGATAATTCTATTGATTTCAAAATATCAGGATCATCAGAAATAAGACCCAAAGATGGACCAGGTTTGAAGTCAAGATACTTATAGGCATTATCATATAATTTTGTTTTATGGAGTTTGTTGTCAAGGTAAGATTGGTATAAATCGAATAAGGATAATGGGTTTTCGCTATCTTGTTTTTTGTTCATGTATCGACTATACTCCCGATCCACATCCACGTAAGGAACGTCAAGTACCGCCGGGTGTCCAAACGCCATCCTGGTCATTATCATGTCCTCCGTGTTCTGAGAATCCATGAACGATCTGACGTATTTTTTAATGGAAGCCATGAGCGTATTATTATCTACGTTCCGTACTTTCTCTTTATCCAAAACGCCGTTCTTAAAACAAGATTCAGGATATATTTTAGTAGAAAAATGAGTTAGGTTGTGCTTGGCTAACACTGTTGATATTTGATACATCTCGTTAAGATCATCTTTGCTGATCCTTTGATATAGATTATCTCCTACCTTAAGCAATGAATGTTTCTCAAATGCTTCTACTGGGTCTATATCGGATTCAGAATAAACGATATTCAAATTATCCATATACTCCGGTAATAATCCAAAATAATAATCTGTGCTATCACCAAGAACATCATCTATAGAAGATGCCAGCGTTGGAGCATAATTTACATCATTATGCCTGGCCACATAAATATCAAGATCCAGCATCAAATTATCTATCTTATTCAAAGATTCTTCTGTGCCATCATAAGTTTCCGATGTCCCTATTATATCTATGCCAAACCACGTACAAGCCTCTTCTATATCCCATATCATGCTTCTTAAATCGGATTCGGTGTCGGCATTAGCCCTATGTAAATAAGCCGATATACGAGCTCTTAGGAACTCTATTTTGCCAGGATTGTAATAAGACAGATCTTGTAGCTTAGACAAGGATCTTCTCTTGCCTTCTACCATATCATCCCCTTCTATGTTTATTACCGGAATCTTATTCGTAGATGAGAACTCATCAAACATAGATTCGGCAAATTCTTTATCAGAAACGAATTTCTCAACCAGTTCAGGGTATGAGTTTCTCAACGATTCAAAAGCAGATGAAAATTCAGAAAATTTTTTTATGCCGGCTACTGTTTTACGCATAGCATAATAAAGCTCAGAAGGATTATATGGTACTTTTTTACCAAATTGGTTAAACACTTCCTCCTTGTAAACAATAGGACCATACTGATAGTCAACAGACATAAAATAATTATCTTTTTCCCTATCATGTTCGTTATTGGAATAATCCAATAACTTCCTCATGGATGTCGAAACTTCATTAAGAACAGAAGGATCAGATAAGATTCTACTTATCTCTGTTTCATTATACAAGCCTGATCTTCTTAAATTCTGCTCATTCAGTATCAAACTACCATCTACATAAAAATAATGAAGAATGATGTTGGATAATGATGGTGCCGTATAAACACCATAGGTAGATAAAAGAAAATCTCTTACATCCTTAACATCCTGATCCGTTAGAGGATCGGCAAAATAAGTTTGACGCTTCATATACGACAGCACGTCTTCTAAAAGAGGTTCACCATTGGAATCGGTATTAAACATCTCCCCTGGAGCCGGGTTATTCCAATGACCATAATACGACAAAAAACCAGGAGTGTAAGCCTTAGCCCATACCTGAAGAGCCCGCTCGCTGTTTCCTAATACTTTTAAAGCACTTTCGTAAAGAACGGAAGGCTCCCCGTTAGGAGCCTTAACCCGTTTTATTTCATTTTCCTTTTTTTCTATCTGACATTTGACACCCATTGTAATTAACTTTTTTGCAAAGTTAATTATAAAACCGACTTATACAATGACGGATCCCAAATTCCTTCTATATAAATCTCCGGAAAACTCAAACTGCCATCACGAAGAGTGGTGACTTCCAAGCTGGGAATGTTGAAAACAGTACTGGTATCACCAAACTCACCATTCAACTTGATAGCATTTCCGCTGTTATTAGCCTCATAATAAAAATAACAATAATTTTCATTAATGCTTGGATCATATTCGTACCAATATGTTAGATCTTGTATATGATCTTCTATGTTACCAATTTTGTTTTCACCTAATATAAAAATACCATTATTGCTATGATTATAAACCATAGATTCATAACCACCATAATTCCAATTACTATTAAACATTATGTAACTAACATCAGAATCATGATCTTTTAATACAGGTCCTATATGTATATGAATTTTATTAAACTGACATACATAAGGTCTTTTTCCTCCAAGCCTTTTTATATCTTCATTGGATAACTTATTATAACATCCTCCCACGAAATTATCCGCAGCATTAAAAAATCTCCTTCTCATACTCAACACTCCTTATTTAACTCATTTATCGAATCCGAATTATCAGAACCTTCTACGAGATTCTTATTCCTATCTATCTCTTCCTGGCTCATATTACTCATCATATTTTGTATTTTTCTACCAGATTGAGATAAAGAGCGGATGAATGCACTGGAACTTATCTTAACTCCAAGATCCGGTTTTGCCCTAAACGCTTCACCGGTACTGATATTATACAAATCATACACACCTGAGTTCATATAGAATTTATATATCCAGTTTCCACCAGCTTTTTTGTACCCTAATTTGGTTAACTCGACTACACTCATACCAAATTTAATGCCATTACGACCCATTATCTTCTCTGGTATAGGTTCTACCTTAGCCGGAACAGATGTATATGCTTCATCACCGCCGTACAGGAAATAAGGAGATATTACCCTTGATATGTGAGTAAGCGGTTCTTCGGATATACGAGGTTCGTCTTTTTCTATTTCTCCTTTTGTAGATCCAGGTAATTCGACATTTCCTTCAACTTCGACATTTGTTCTGGATTGTCCTTTGCCTTCTCCATCTCCCTTTTTATCGCCATCTTCCTCAGTGCGTACTGCACCGCCTTCTGCACTTCCTTCTTTTCCATCATTTAAAATATTATCTGATTCTGACTCTATAGACTCCACAACAGCATCATACTCTGGTATGCCGCTAAGGAAATCTGCTACGTTATTCAAAAACTCTATTTTTTCCTCGTTTGTCATATCAAGGCTTTCCACGGGCCTCCATATGGCAGGCAAGTTGTTTGATTTTATTGCAGTAGAAACATCTTCTACAGTTTTATTATCCACCGTAGGCAAAACTTTAGAAACCAAACTATTGATATCAGATTCTATTTTTTCTACTTCCTCTTTTGTGCCATATTCTTTTAGGGTATCCATGCCATTGACTCTAAGAGAATAATTCAAAGCCTTGCTTGGAACAAAATTAATATATTTCAAAAAGTTTTTCAACTCTGATATAATTTGTTCATCAGATCTTGGCCCAACATAATCAACCACCACCTGATCTGTTTGAGAACGAAGCCAAGAAACATATTCTTCTAAAGTCTTACCACCTTTACTGGAAGGAGTGGATATTTTATCACCTACTGTTCCTTTAGGTTCTAATCCCATTTCTTCCTTAAGGCTTTTAGGATTACCTCTCTCACGAAGAAACCTCAAATCACCTCCTACAATCTTCCTTGCTATAAAATCAAAAATATTAGCATAAGACGGCAATCCTTCTTTTTCTATATGAGATTCTATTTCGTTTAACATAAGAGAGAAGTTTTTCCTGGAGGTACGCTTCTTGCCAGGTAAAGACTGCGCAGCTTGTGCCGCAGGAGCCGGCTGAGCTAATAGCGCCGGCTGAGTCTCCCAGACAGCCCCTTCCTCTGGCATTTCCTCTTCATAAACATCCACGTCTTCTTTAGAAGTAACGGTCTTACCCTCATCAGAGAAAGGAAGATCATCCTCTATAAGCGACTTAGGGCTGGAAGATGATTTACCAAACTGAATCCTGATCTTAGGAGCGACAAACATCTCACCTTCGAAATCTATTCCAGATTCTACTTCAGACGTCACAATGTCTTTCACGCTCCTACTTCCATCTTCTACCCACTTAACAACATCAGGAACCGTAGATAATTTTTCTATAGCCTCACGAGCTTTTCTAAGACCTGAAATAGGATTCAAATACGATACTTGATACGAAGCTGGATCAAGACCTAACTTGGTCAGATACGCATTAAGATCTTGTATGTCATCTTGACCCATCTGCAACAATTCAGAGTCACCAGATTCAAGCAGCATATCTATAAAAGACATCCATTTCTGCCCTTCCTCTGATTCTACAAAACGTAGACTAACTGGGAAAAGATAATTAAGACCGTTTTTGCCTTTGATGACAACTACCGGAACTCTTACATTTTTGTAATTATTCCCCTTGTCATTTAATATAGAATAAGCAAATGGGAAGCCTGTGTATTTAGAGCCGTTCTTAAGCACGACTTTGCCATTTAATACATATCCGACATCAGATACTTTTTCAGCACCTTTTTCGGTAATAGGGAGATTTTCTACCTGGCCATATCCTTGACCGTTCACCTTCATGTTAAACACCGGTCTTCCGGGAAGGGTCTGGGCAACAACATGCGTGCCGACGCCGATGGTAGCCGACCGGCCGGCGTCCTTCTTCCACTTGTTAAAAGCCGTTCTTCTTATTTTACTTATACCATCTATGCCACCCGTGTCAGCTTTTACAACAGAAACGAATCTGTTTCCACTCATGACCTTGATAACCATATTGGATACCAACTTATTTTCGGCAGATTCTATTCTTTTTTTATCACCGGACTGAACAGCATCATTGTATTCGGCAAAAAGAGACTGATTATAGGTATCATTTGCATCTATCTCAAGATTAACCTTATCTCCTTTCTTCAAAGAAGATAATGCTTTCTGATCTATTTTATCTACTTCATTCTCTCCGAATCCGACACCTGTTCTGTACGGAACCAATTCATCTGAATCAAGACGCTTATAAACCAAAGAATAGGAATTACCCACGTCCTGAATAGACACGTCTGTGTAACGGTTAAGAACACGAGCCGATTCTTTGTCTATAGACCATCTCGCATGATAAGGCAATTCAATTATAGTAGCCGTTTCTCCACCTATATTAAGAGAATACCTTTTAGTGCCATTAGCGTTCGTTTCAGAGCTTATTTGAATAGGAACCAATGATTTTATAGAAGATATAAATTTATCGGCTCTAAGACCCGCAATTTCATACCTTTCGTTGCCATCGTTGGATATTCTTCTAACCATCAACGTCTCTGGATTTTGGGCACTATCTATGTTAGCTCCAGGCGTATTATCGGATTCATCTAACTCATTTACAAGAGAATCTATATTAGCATCATCTTCCCCAAAATTACTCAACGTAGATTCAGAAATACGACCTTTATCAATAATCCTGTTTTGTTCGATATAAGGAAGGAGATCTGTGATGTTTCCAACCTGGCCAAGATCTTCTATGGTAAATACCGAATCAGCAAGCTTATCTTCATCAACTTTCTCCCCTTTATCCCGTCTATTCATTATATCCACATACGAAGAAATAGCATCATCAAGTTCCTTCCTTTGATCTGGTTCTAAATTGGATTTAGCCATATCAATAATAGCTTTATTATCCTCATATACTGATCTCGGACTTGTAAGTCTGTCAGCCTTTTCAGATAATGATTTTATGAGATTAATAGGGCTGTCACCTAAAGACGACACATAATCATCAAAATCTTGTTTGTATTTATCATACACATCTTTTTCTATCGCAGTAAGAAGATCAGCATTCCCTGTATATAATTTATCAATTATAGACTGCCTTACGGCCGGAACCATAATAGGATTGTCCATCGCAGCCTCATAATCTTCATCTGATACAGACTCCGTAAGCGGTGACTCTTTTATATTATCTTCCGCTTCCTTCATCCTATCTTCTCTTACTTTATCAAGAGCATGCATAAATGCTTTGATAGTCCAAGCTTCGTCTTCCGAAATCTTACCTTCTGACACAGCTTGATCTACTATCTCATCAGTGTCATATTCACCAACTTTATTAGGCTCTGCAAAATCAGGAACCTTGTCATCCCCTTTATAAGGAGTAGACCATAGAGAAGACAGCGCTTTTGAAAATCCCCTGTTTTCCTCAGCTAAGAATCTTTTATCAAGCATCTTAGACAAGAAGTTATTCATATTCCTATAGTCCATCAAACTCCTACGGTATTCATTTACCAAGGATCTCATGGCTTTGTCTTTGGCTGTAAACTTCTTTTCCTGTCTTGATTTTACATTAAAATAATCATCAAAAGCCACAAGAGTATCATAGGCTTCTATTACATCTTGTGAACTTATGGGAGAAAGAGGAGATGATAAAACAGATTCGGTTTTACTTACCAACTCTTCTATCGAAAACTCTTTTCCTATTAACGTTGATAACTCAGACAACGAATTATTGTAATTGGTTCTAAGATCTTCCAATTCTTTGGTTTTTCGTTGTATGGACTCAGCTTGTGGGTCTTTTCCATCTACGTTACGAGGACGGGTGGCAAGATCTTCTATTTCGGATTCAAGTTCTTCTATTCTTGACCGTATGCCACGAATATCCATAGCCCGCTCCCTCGCCCTGCCCGACAGCCGGGAAAACGTACTTAGCGCATCTGCCACGCGAGGCTGTCCTGAAAGCGTTTCTATGACAGAAGCTATGTCTTTCATTCTTGATTCTGATTGAAGACCAAGGAAGGCATTACGAGCCACGTATTTTCTAAATTCAATCTTAGAGTCATCACCTATAAGATCTTCAGCAAAACTCTGGGCAGATCTGAAATCAGAAAGACGATTGTTATAATTATCAATAATAGAATCCTTGTATTTCTTTGCCTCTTCCAAAGACATTCCATTAGCTTCGGCTATTTCCGAAATAGGCATCATATCAATCATCTGCCGGAAATTTTCAGCCGAATCCTCTAAGGTTCCCATTTGGTTGTCAATAGACATCTTTTCAAACATAGCATCATCAAGCTCCTTACCAGTCATAGACTGGGCATCGGAACGAACTTGAGGCCCTAAACTCATTGATTTTTTCAACGTATTCAAAGCCGCCGTGTTAAGATTAGAAGATGCTTTGTTATATTCATTCACTTGCCTTTCCAGCAAGATCTGACTATTGCTATACTCTTTCACCCCAAAGAAGCCTTCCCTCATACCAAACAAAGAACCGATAATAGCACCGATTCCTATTTCAGTCCATCCTTCTTTAGACGTATATTGCTTTTTAAATCCTTCAGAAATAGCATCAAGAACATCAACGGCTCCGTTCATGGCTACATTATCATATCTTGACTTAACATATTCCTCAGCCGTATTCTGAACAGCACCTTGAGATCCTTCTTCCCATAAGCCTTCGGATACAGGTCTTTTCATGATATTGAAAACATTGCCTGCTATCTTCTGTCCTATATTAGGATTGGTTATTTTAATAGCCATCTCTCCCGGCTTCGCAACTTCCGTCCCTAATCCAAATAAATGCTTGTTGAGCCTCTTTTCCAACCCAGGTATAGCCTTTCCTCCTAACCCTATATACTTACCAAAAAGAAGCCAGTTAGATAATCCTACTATACCCATATTGGCGGCAAATATAGCACTACCTACATCAGCATTAGAATTACGAAAAACAGCCATTTCCTCTGCATTGGGATCACGACCATAAATCTTACGATAATAATCCTTGAAATCAGACTCGGATTGCTTCATAAAAGAATTTGCTTCAACCGATGACTCGAATCCGGCACTGGTAGCCAACAACGTCATGGTCTTAGCCGCCTCCCCTACATTTCTTCCGGTAGCAACTCCTTTTCTTACATAGTCGTTAAACACACCTTTAAGGCTTCCTATGCCCCTATTGGCAGCTTGCCTTGCTGCTAACTTAGCTCCGATTCTTCCACCTAATTTAGCACCTATATTGCCCAATGATCCAACTCCAAGTCCTCCGGTCATGTACGCTGATATCATGGCTCCTACGGTAAAAGACATACCATTACCAAGGACATCATTCCATAAGAAATTACCGGTATCCTTAAAAAGCTTCTGACCAAAATTATAATCTTCTACCTCTTTCTTGTAATAATGAGGAAGAAGCATGTCTATTTGCTGGTCAAGATCACCTACAAACTTATCCATGTTAGTGTTTAACGCAGCTTTATAACTTCCCTCAGATGCCATATTGATAAGTTTGTCAGGCAATGACACAACTCCTTGTGCACCGTACAATGCAGACTTTAAAGCGAATTTGCCTACACCATTCCAAAACTTACTCCATCCGCTCTGTCTCCTGGCATAATAATCCTCATTGTTTATACCCGGAATATAGTTGGGATATTTTGTACGCCATACCCCATCATTACCCATCTGATGACTTTCACGGATACTTACCTTTGGTCCATAGGGATTAAGAGGCGGCGGGGCAGGTGTAGCCCCCCTGTAGCTGTTACGAGCCAGTGCCTCCGAGTAGCTGTTGCTTATCTCCTTGGCTATATACGGTTCTTCGTATTCGGCAGCAGCTATCCTTGATGCGTAATCCGGAAATTTAGGTTGGGCATACACACCTTCACCAGGCATATAATTAGGAACCAGAGGCGTTGTCGTCTCTGGTAGTGTAGCCGGAGTATAATTCTCTTCTTCGGCTAATTTTCTTTGCCTTGCCACATCTTCGTAAGTGGTTTTAGCAGCAGGATTATATCTATCTATATTATTGTCAGCCATAAATTTTCTGCAAAAAATCGTTCAACTTACTAAACTTGTCATTCATGTTGGGCGTGATATTTATTCCTCTCATATACGGATCCCTCATCTGATCAAGACGTTCTTGAACAGCCTCCTTCACGTATTTTACAAAGAAGTACTGAGGACACTTCTGGTGAATGCTATTCCAGTAATCCGCATACTCATCATTACCTGGATCCAAAGGAACAAAATCCGAGAACAACAATGCAGGATTTTTAGAATTTTTAGTCCTTTTGTCATAGAAATTGACCGCTACCTCTCTTGAACCCCTATCGTCCATTCCCTCCAACTGAACTGATATATTATCAGACATGTCAATAAAATTATCAACAAGGGCTTTAACAACATTCATTTCTTCTGGCTTAAGGTAAGAACCATGAACCTTTACTATATCATAAAGATCATTCTTAACATCAGCCTTAGAAGCCAAACGAGGAAGGCCATTACGTATAAGATACTTATCATAAGAATAACCTTCCTTCTTTCCGGTATCTACAAAATCACAGGTTTCAAAACTTGATTTGTAGCCATCTACCGGATAATTGCGCTCCTCGACCGAAGGATCTATACCCGCCTTAAGAAGCTCGTCATTCGTAATCTCAACCCTTTCTGTAACATAAGAATTTTCACCGGAACCTACTTGAGCAGTCAAGAATCTTCTAACGGTGCCATTATCTATCTCGGCATCCATATTAATGGCATTAATAGCAGTAGGATCCAGATTATTTACCTTTCCTGCCATGTAACCAGACAATCTTCTAAACTGAGCCTTCTGCAAAGACTTTTCCGGCGAATCGGCATTCCAATTGTATCTTTTGTAAGAATCAAGGTAATGATACTGAGATAACTTATCAGAAATCTGATCGGGAGATACAGACATTTTTATCTCATCCTGCATCTGACTTGCTATCATATCAGACACCCTACTGTTTTTCTCAGCATATCTTAGCTGGGTAATAGTCAATGGTTCACCTTCCTGATAATCTTTTAAATCTATATCACCATCCTTATCTATGGTCATATAATCAGATATATTAAAATCAGGATCGCCATTGAGTTTCTTCATTCCATTAATAAGAGCCAATGTACCAGTAGAAGAACCATTATTCTCGCTTGTAATAGCATCAGATATGTTTTTCCCCAACTTGCCGGAACTCACCTTAGCTCCTAATGACGGAGATATAGCACTAAGAATATCTATTCCTCTTGAAGGATCCATCATGTATTCTCTGAACCCTACGGCATCAGATACACCAGTTGTTATGGCTGTGGCGAGCAGGAAGGCTCCAGCCTTATCATCTGTATTGGTAAGATTCATAAAAGAATTTCCTTTCATAAACTTAGCATTACGAACTTTCCTGATAATATCCTTATTTTTTTTAGTAACTATATTATCTATTTGATAATCAGTTATGTTATTTATAGCCTTTGCAGCTCCATTTGCCTTAGAATCAGAAAGAAGTAAAGCATCATAAGCTTCAGATAATCTGTTATTGCCTTGTCCGAAATATCCGTTTTTCTGACCTCCATTATTTTTTAAATAAGAATATATCCGTTCTTCAGGAGTCATATTAGCATACAATCCTGGGTCAGTTTTTTCTTCTTCGTATGATGCTGCAACGATATTGCTTCTGTCTGTAGGAGATAATGAATTATATAATTTCAATAAATTTGCTCTACGCTCTGTGGAAGAAGATGTGAGTTGTTCATAAGGGATATTAGCCAAATTAACAGATCCTATCTTACCCGTTCCAGAATTGATAGCCGTAGGCCCGTCCATAGGAGCCATCGGCACTCCTACACCGCCTGCTCCTCTTGTGCCTCCGGATGAGCTTTCAGTGCCCATCTTGGAACCGTAAGTACGCATGTATTCGGTTTCAATCTTAGCCTGAGCAAGCTGCTCATTCGCCAATGATATTTCAACCATAGACTTGGCATTGTCAGTCAAAAACTTTTGCTGAGCCCTATCCTCTGCCAACCTTGCAAAATAAAGATCATCTTTCTTCCTTTCAAAACTTGTATTGTCGTATCTCCATGCATCAACCATCTTATCGAAAAGATTATTGGTAACAACAAAATTAGCAGCCGCTACCGGATCTGATGAAGCTATTATCATATCTGCCTCCCTCTTGGCTTCTGCTTTCTGATTTTTAGCTTCCTGTATCTGACTGTCAATACGATCAATAATATCCTTATTATCCCCTACTGATTTCTTTTTTGCTTCCAATGCTCCTATATGCCTATCGTATCTTTCGACATAAGACCCAATGTATTGACTAACCAAATCCGGATTACTGAACACCGGATTGGTAGCTGCCATGTATGATGCTTCTATTCTCATCTGATTCCTCATGTTTTCAGATAAGTTAGCAGACACAAAATTCCTTATCTGGGAATCAGTAAGCTCATCTACGTTGACTTCTATGATTCCACCAGTAGGATTACCTTTAACATCATATTCTGTTGTCTGAATCTTCTTGCCTTCGTTGTTTTTCCTAAAGTCACTAACCAGCTTATTTATCTCCTTAGTATAATCAACATAAGGAGAATAATGAAGACCTCCCAACCTTGATCCTGCTTTACCATCTGACCTCCATTTGTAATAAGGGTCCAAAGCATGCCATTCATTAATAGGAGAATAAAGTTCAGGATGATTCTGTTTTATAGATTCTATTTCCTTCATAACCCTCCTGCCTTCTTTTGTGCCGGCAATAGCGTTAATGACCGTATCATCCAACACCGAACTGATCTCTCCTTGTATGGCTCTCGTAACACCATCAGAAGAAAGATCCACGCCTTTGAATTTTTGATTGATGTTAGCAATCACACCTGACATCTTATCTTCCATATAAGCGCGGGCTTCAGGCTTATCTATCTCTTGACCCATAAGATAATCTACCTGGGTATAGATCTTTTCACGAGCAGCATCAACCTTCTGCTGTTTGTACATCATGACGTCCTTAACAAGATCTATGTTGTAAGGACTAACATACGGGGCATATTGCCTTAAAATACTATACTGTGAAGCCACTATTTGGTCCTCCTTCTTCTTTTATTTTCGTCATCTTCTTCATTTAAACTTCTCAAGTAAGGTGTAGAATAATCACCCATATTCATCACATCCTGATTACCTTGAACGTAAATAATTTGACCACTTGGAAGCATTCTCATATTCGGAGCTATGGAAGCTATGGTATTCAACGATGTACGAACATTGAACTTATTCTGTATCTCACTGTTTATGCTGTCATAATAACGAGCAAGATTTTCATCCCTTATAGCCATAGCCTTCAATAACCCAGATTCATAACGTTGCCTTTCCACTATGTTCTTATCGTCTGTCTGAACATAAGCCATTTCATTGAATCTATCAGCTTCGTTTATTTGCCTTGCGTTATTGAAATTTACTTCGTTAATGTACTTGGCTATATTGCTTCCGGCTATGGCGTTCATATTAGCCAGAATAGCAGAGCGCTGGGAGTCGGGCACGTCACCTACTGCGTCCAACTGAGCCGATGTCGCGCGGTTGAGCTCGTTGATATACTGATCAGCAGATTGCAGAACCGGATCTATT
>ENA-OPJQ01000121-OPJQ01000121.1-human-gut-metagenome-genome-assembly--contig:-NODE-121-length-16945-cov-5.637892_pt1 | contig 16945 bp, 20 predicted proteins | sample MGYA00241773_ERZ501671 | MGnify/ENA primary metagenome ERZ501671 (study PRJEB25962, sample SAMEA2042373) | human gut metagenome | biome: human gut; feature: human-associated habitat; material: faeces... | reverse complement strand
CACCAAGAGCTGCCGCGCCTGCGCCTAAAGCTGCTGCTTGACCGAGTTCTGCTGCTGTATCAAGAAATCCGCTGTTATCACTGTTAACTTCTTTTATTTCAGTATTGTCTTCGTCTAATGAAATATCAGAGAAATCTTCAATAGGTTCAAGTCCAAAATCATCAAAGTTATCGGAAATTGTTAGTTCATCGTTGATTGTTGTATCAGTTTGCTCGTTTTCTTCAACAGTATCAATTTCTTTCAAAGGTTCTTCTTGAGTAATTTCAGCAAATCCTTGTGTAAAATCTTCTGTCTGTTCAACTGCTTCATCAGCAGGTGATTCAATAGTTTCCAAATCGGAAATATCTTCAAGAGATAATGAATCCTGTTGAGCAGCGGAAGTTTTTCTTTCTATCATAGGATCAGTCATAGCCTGGTATGACAATGTTTCAAAGTTTTCGTATTCTATAAATTTATCTCTTAATTCTGCACTTTTAGTTAATTGTTGAATAAGATATTTTTTATCATTTTCCGTAATATCATTGTCTGACATTGCAATAATAATTCTTTCGGAATTTAGCAAATCATCTTCGGAAACATTTTCTTGATGAGAACCGTTGAAATTTTCAACATATTTTTTCAAATCAACAGCAGGGCTTAATTTTTCTTTTTCTATAAAATAATATTCGTTATTGGCATTATTTTTATTTATTAATTTAGGTTCAAAGAAACCTAAAAATTTAACATGGGAAATATCTTTAGCAAGGTGGAAAACAAGATAAATATCGGGAACAAGATTGTATTCAAAATGAGATTTTGGAATAAATATAACGTTTTCATCAAAAACTACTCTTACGTCAATATGAATATTAGGAAGCATAACATCAGAAATATCAATTTCTTCAAGAATTTTTTTGATTGAATGGATGTTATAAATATTTGAAATATTAATATCTTCTGAGGCAAGATATTTCATTGCGAGCCTTGCACCTAAAGTGTTAATGTATGCTCTGTTTTGAATATTTTTTTGAGCAAAACCTCTTGCAGCAGCACTTGCTTGCGATTTATCTTCCTGTTCTACATAAATTAAAGTATCTTGTTCAAATCCCATGATTATTCTCTCCTTCTATACCATATAAGATGACACTTAGGAAAAAATTATTCCAATTTTTGTGTAAATATTTGTAACAAATCTTGTAAATGAAAGTTTTTTTAGTCAAAATTAATTTATCAGTCGTTTTATATCGGTAAAATCAGATAAAAATGTGTGTAGATAAAGGAGGTTTATTCCATGATTAATTCTGTTTCTAATGTCAGTTTCCGCGGTGAAGTTGATGCTCAAGCGTTGATAAATTCACCGGGTAAATATACAACAGCTGCAGCACCTAAAGCTGAAGCTGCCGCTGATTCTTTTGAAAAAGAAGGTGCAGCACCTAAAAAGAAAAGTAAAGCACCTGCTATTATTGGAACTATCGTAGGTTTAGCAGCAGCAGCTTACATTGCACTCGGTATTGCGGTAGGTAAAGGTAAATTAGCTAAGGCTGTTCCTGATGAAGCCGGTAAGATTGGATTTATGGGTAAGGTTAAAAACTTCTTCGTAAGTATCGGTGAAAGTGCTGATAATCTATGGAGCAAAATCAGAGGTAAAAAGGCGGATGATGCAGCAGAAGTAAAACCAAAAGCTGATGCTCCCGAAGCGAATAAACCGGTAGAAACTGAGCCTAAAAAACCTGCAGAGCCTGAAGTTAAGAAAAATGAAAATACTGACGCAACTAAAAAAGAAGAAACTCAGGTTGACCCTAAAAAGAATGAAGGCACAGAGGTAACTAAAAAGGAAGAAACTCCGGCTGACCCTAAAAAGAATGAAGGCGCAGATACAGCTAAAAAGGAAGAAGCTCCGGCTGATGCTAAAAAAGAAGAAGGCGCAGATGCAGCTAAAAAGGAAGAAGCTCCAACTGATGCTAAAAAAGAAGAAGGTGCAGATGCAGTTAAAAAAGAAGGACCTTCTGCTGAAACTAAAAAAGAAGAAGAAAAAAAATAATATAATTTAAATATAAAAAAGCCCGCTTACTTTGCGGGCTTTTTTTTATTCAATAAATTCCGATAAAATGAGATTGCTTAAAAGGATTCCGTTGTCTGTCAGCTTAAAACCTGTGTTAGTTTCAGAAAGATACTTAAGCGAAGTGTATTTATTCAGTGTAGCTGCGTACTTTCCAAGGAAATCGATATTATATTTTTTATTTATGTCGCAAATATTTATACCTGACATCTTTCTAAATCCCAAAAATATTTCTTCTTCCAATTTTTCTTGTAGTGTAAGCTTATGAGTGCTTTCATGCTCTATTGGATTTTCAATATAATTTTTTATATTACATTTGTTTGAATACCTTTTCCCGTGTGTGTATCCGTGTGCTGCTGCCCCAAATCCGTAATAGTTATTATTATCCCAATAATTTAAGTTATGTTTTGATTCGTATCCATTTTTTGAAAAATTACTGATTTCATAATGGCAAAAGCCGTGTGAAGATAAAATTTCTATTGCTTTCAGATACATATCGGCCTGCATATCTTCATCCGGTAAGTTATCAGGAACATTATTGTAAAAGTAACAGCCTTCATCAATTTTCAAACCGTAAAGTGAAATATGCTGTATGTTTAAGGACAATGCTTTTTTTAAATCTTTTTCGAAATCTTCTAATGTTTGGTTTGGAAGACCATAAATAAAATCAAGACTGATATTATCATATCCGCAGTTTTGAGCAGACTTCACTACATTTATAACATCTGATGAATTATGCCTTCTGCCGATTTGTTTTAAAATTATATTGTTAAAAGTCTGGCATCCAAAACTCAACCTGTTTACACCTGCCTGCTTTAAACTAATCAAGTATTCCTCTGTAATACTTTCAGGGTTAAGCTCCATAGTAACTTCGGTGTTTTTATTAATATTGAAACAACTTATAATTTTTGCGGTTTCTGATACTGTAAGCAGGGAAGGAGTACCTCCGCCAAAATATAATGTTTTTAACAACTCATTTTTATAATAATATTTGATTTCTTTGTAAAGAGATTCAAGGTAGTCGGCTTTAAGTTCCAGTTCTGAAAATGAAATAAAAGAACAATACTTACATTTCGATTTACAAAATGGTATGTGAATATAAACATTTTTAGTCATGCAAAAATTTTACTATAAATATAAAATATAATTTTGTTAAGACTTGAAAAAATCCAAAAATAGTTTATAATGGTTATTAATAAATATAAATTATATATTATATTTAAATTTATAAAGGAATGAAAGTATGAACAAAACTTTATCACCCTGTGCTTTGCACAGGATGAAGCATAGTATATCTGTGCTTCAAAACTTTTTTGGGTACAATAAGGCGAGGAAGAAAAAAGCTTTTACCTTAGCCGAGATGATGGTCGTTATGCTCATTTTGAGCATAGTTTTGGCTGCCATGGCACCTGTTGTAACAACTAGAAGTAAGGTAGACCAATCAAGTCCCTGGAGATATTCTGAAGGCAATCTTTCTGATGCATATTATGGATTAGGAGAAAGTCAAACCGCTATGATAGGTCAGAGAGAATTTACTAATACCGATGAAACGGCAAAGTTAATCATCAATACATCAGGAACTCGTCCAAGCCATATAGCATTTAAACGTGGAGATACAAATATCGGCTTATTGAGAATGGAAAACAATGCTGTAATGTTAGGTTCATTAAATAACAGCGGTACACTTGGCACATCAGCAGTCTCATTAGGTACCGATACAAAAGCTGACGGATTGGATAGTGTGTCAGTCGGCAGAAGTGCCAAGTCAACTGGAAGTTATTCCGTAGCTGTTGGTAACCTTGCTAATTCTTCTGCGACAGAAACAGTTTCTATAGGCGATTCCTCATTAGCTTCAGGCAGCGGCTCATTGGCATTGGGAGCCATGTCACAGGCAACAGGTTCCAATTCGGTAGCGGTTGGTATAGGTGATGACTCCATAAGTATATCAGGAAGTGAAGCAGTAGGAATAGGCTATCAGGCAGTATCGACAGGTTCGCATTCAACGGCAATCGGTCGCATAGCATCAGCCACCAACACAAATGCGTTAGCAATAGGTAATTCTTCCGAAGCAAGTGAAGAAAACGCAATAGCTATAGGTGATGCCCGTGCAACAGGCTTAGGCAGTGTAGCAATCGGCGATGCAGCCAATGCATTATCTGATTATGCTGTTGCTTTAGGATTAAACACTAACGCTTCAGGGGATCAGGCAATAGCCTTAGGTTACTACACTTCAATGAAAGGCAGTAATTCAATCGGTCTAGGTAACAATGCAAATTCAGAAGTTTCAAATGCTATCGCAATTGGAACTAATGCATCGGTATTGAGAGGCGGTGGTATAGCAATTGGTAATAATGCCCATTCCGGCGCAACAAATTCAACATTATATGGTGATAATGCAATTGCTATAGGTTCAGGGTCAAAGATGGGAAATGATTACGGCGTAGCAATCGGAAACAATTCAGGTCACACTAATAAAGGTATTTATGGTGTTGCAATAGGATATAACGCTTGTCAGTACGTTTCAGGTTCAAATAAAGTTTGTATAGGTGCAAATTCAGGACCAAAATCAGGCTCAGATTGGGCAAAGGATTATACAGAACGTATATTTATAGGAAGCAAATCTAAGTTTAATGATGGTGCAGCTGTATTAGAAGTCCATAACAATTCAGGAAAAATTTGGGATGGAAATGGTAAGTTTGTTACAGCAGACTCAACTGTTGTAATTAACGGCCACCTTGTAGTAAAAGGCGGTATTGTTTCTACTTTATGGCGTAAAGGTGAATCAAATGATGACATTAACCTTTATGGTCGCACAGGCGGTCAGCTTGAACCGTTTGATGCATCAGGTATTATCTCCAGATATGGTTCTGATGATAAAGGTGCTTTCAGAAGCTTTAACGGTAACAAGTTTAATACTGGCAGCTGGGGCTGGTCAGATAAACGTTTAAAATATGTTGGAAAAGAAAATACTTCCGGCCTTGATAAAATTCGTCAATTGAAAGTATTTAATTATACTTTCAAAAAAGATGAAACAAAAACACCAAGAGTAGGTGTAATAGCTCAAGACCTTCAGAAAGTTTTCCCTGATGCTGTTAAAAAGGGCTCTGACGGATTTTTAATAATACGTATGGAAGACATATTCTTTGCAGTAATTAATGCAATAAAAGAACTTGATGCAAGAGTTACTGCTTTAGAAAAAGAAAACCAATTCTTGAAAGAGCAAAACAAAGCTCTTGACGCAAGGCTAAAAGCTGTTGAAGCTAAATTAAAATAAAAACATATTTATAATAATTTAAAAGACCTGTTTTAAACAGGTCTTTTTTATCGTCTAAACAGGAAAAATATTTGTGACTTTTGCAAAATATCCATTAAATGATTGATGTGAAGTTATAAAGAATACACTATTGTATTTATGGGGAAAGCTCATTATTTACAGACTTGAATAAGGGATAGCAGCTTAAATTATGGTAAATGAAAATATCAATTCAATAGACTATAAAGAATTGTACACACAGTACAATTGGTTTAAGAACTCTTATCCGCCTGTTGTACAGCAAGCGTGTGATGAATTTTTCCTGCCGGGTTTTAAGTTTGTATTAATAGGAGTAAGCAAGAATATAAATACGCTTATGGATAAAGATGCTTATTTTGTTACGAAAGTTCGTATTGATAAGCAGCACGATATGTTTTTCAGAAGCTCTGAACGTGCAATAGGTATTATATTAGACAGAGTTTTGGGAAAAGCAGGTAAAAAATTTAATTTGAATAAGCTGACTGATTTAGAAGCAAAAATTATTACCTCATTCAATGATCATATGTTTAATGCGACTTCTAAGTTTCTATCCCCGCCCCCGCCGACATTAAAACGTACAAATTTTGATGTTGTGCATTTGACTTTCCTTATAAGTGATATAGAAAGCGGAGAAGTTGCAAAGTTTATCATAACTTTGCCTGATGTTTTATTAAACCCTGAAACCGTAGCTTCTAAGGGCGACAAATTTGATTACAGCGACTTTGCAACAAGTACTCTTGATGTTGCAGTGAAAATAGGTTCAACAAGGTTTAAACTTATTGATGTTAAAAATATTGAAGAAGATGATATTGTGGTATTTGATAACAGTAATATTAACCACATGTGTCTGAAATTCAGAGATTACGAAAAGGAAATTAATCTGAACCCTAATCTGGGTTTGGTTATACCGGTAGATAACGACGGAGGTAGTGATATGGGAGGAGAGAATACTAATCTTTGGGACAGCATTGAAGTTGAGATGAATGCTCAATTTGATGCCGTTAAAATTACTCTCGGTGAGTTAAAAAAGATTGAAGACGGATTAGTAGTCGATTTGACGTCTATATATAACAACAAAGTAACTTTAAGTGTTGAAAATAAACCGATTGCACGCGGTGAACTTGTTATTGTAAATGACAGATACGGTGTAAAAATTGAAGAAGTTGTCGCAAAAGCTCCTAAGCAGAAAGCTTCTGAAGAAATTCCTCAAGGCGATGATGATTTTTCAGATATGCCTGTGGAAGAAAATAATCAGGTTGAAAGTCCTCAATTTGAGGAAGAACATACAGGAGTTCCTGACGAGGAAGAAGAATTTGATTACAGTGATTTTGAGCTGGAAGATGAAGATATCTAGTCGGATTTGGAGGGATACAAATGAGCGGGTACTTAGTTAATTTTATAGTTTATACAGCGGCAATGATCGGAATTATTTTTCTGGCTTTGTTCGTATATAAAAAATGTTCTTATGCGGGAAATTCCAGGTCAAAATTTTTGAATGTGGAAGACTGTATTAATCTTGCTCCGCGTAAAACTCTTTATGTTATAAGAGCAGGAAAAGAGAGATTTCTCGTAGCATCAGACGTTAATCAGACCTCATTAATCTCAAAACTTGATGAAAATCAGTCTGCTGCAGCTCAAATTGAAAAGATTGAAAGAAGATGCAGTGTAGATGAACTTCCTACAATTGTGGATTTTCCGAAAACACAGCAGCCAAAAAAGGTTTTTAAAAACATAATAAATAATATTTAAATATAAAGGAAAATATAATGGATACAGTTTTAAAAGATATGAATCCCGTATTACAAATGTTGATAGTGATGACTTTGTTCTCGCTAATCCCGTTTGTATTCTGCTGTATGACAAGTTTTTTGAGATTTGTTATAGTCTTTTCTATGCTGAAAACGGCAATGGGTACTCAACAGGTTCCTCCCTCAATCGTTATTATCGGACTGGCAATGATATTAACGTTTTATACTATGGGTTCAACATTCCAAAAAATGTATGAAATGGGCTCTGTGCCGTATCAGAAAAACCAGAACATAGTTGAGGCAATCAACGAAGGTTCAAAACCGTTAAAAGAGTTTATGATGAAGCAGACAAGAGAAAGTGATTTGGCATTCTTTGTTGAGATGTCAAACGGCAAACCTCCGAAAAGTCCTGATGAAATTACAGTATGGCAGGTTGCGCCGGCATTTATAATAAGCGAATTAAAAACAGCTTTTGAAATCGGATTTATTATATTTGTACCGTTTATTGTACTCGACCTTGTTGTGGCAAACATATTGCTGGCTTTGGGGATGTTCATGCTGTCGCCTACGATTATATCTCTGCCGTTTAAACTGTTGATATTTATTGCGGTTGACGGCTGGGCGTTAATAGTTCAGGGGCTCGTGACGAGTTACAATTAATGTAAGAATAACGTAAAGATACAAATCAATTGAAGGATATAAAAAATGGAAGTTTTAGTTGAATATTTAGCAAAAGGCTTTTTGTTGATGCTTACGATATCAATGCCATGCGTACTTGTTGCTGCGGGTATTGGTCTTGTTGTAGGTATTTTACAGGCTGTAACTCAGGTTCAGGAACAAACAATTGCAGCCGCGCCTAAAATTTTGGGAGTATTTCTTGTAATTGTCATAGGCGGAATAGGGTTTATCAACCTTTTGAAAGGCTTTGTAACAGACGGTATGGCTATTGCTTTCAATCTTGTATCAAAAAATGATGCGTATGTTCTGCCTGCTGATTATTATAAGTACACAACACCGTTTGAAAAAGAAATGACAGATAAATTTAAAAATCAGCCTACAATGAACGAATTGATGAAAAATCCGGGTAAAGTTCCGTTCATAGACCAGCAGCAAAAGACAAAATATCTGCCTAGCCCGAGAACTCCAATGCCTAAACCTGATTTTGTAGAAACAAACAAAATTTTAGGAAGATAACTTATGAAAAAAATCTTATCAGCTTTAATAATTTTATTAATCCCCTCTCAAGCATTTGCCTTTGAGGATTATCTTATAATGTCTTCTGTCCCCGTAAAGTCTGTAATATCAGGGGATAATGAAATTATTACCGCTGTTCCTGTTTTTACAATTGACAATTCAAAGCAAACGATTGTTCTAAAAGCTAAAAAGGTTGGAAAAACAGCTTTAACAATAACTTTTCCTGACGGCAGAGAGGTTATTAAGGTTGAGGTTAAACCTGAACAAACTATATTGTCGGAAAATGAAAAGTTTGAGTATATGCTTTTGGACAAGCCCGGAGATGAGCCCGTTGAGATACTTCCTCCGCCGAGTATCAGAGGAGGTAAGTAATTGGAAAATCTCATTAATGAATTAATGAAAATGTTTCCGATGATGAGTACATACCTTGCAGCAGGAATATTTATTTTTGCAAGGCTGTTGGGGTTTGTACGACTTGCGCCTGTTTTTAACAGAAAAGAGATGCCTACTCTTATTAAATTGAGTTTAATTCTTCTTATGACAATTGTTTTGACAAGTGTTGCAAAACCTGATGTTTCTGTGATGAAAGAGTCTTTTGCTCTTTGCATTTTTTTGAATATTGTTGTCGGAGCACTAATAGGATATATGGCTCAATTAATACTTCTTGCAATTGATGCGGGTGGTGATATGGTCAATATGCAAATGGGATTATCTTCTGCAATGGTATTGGATCCTACTACTTCTTCGCAGGTGTCAATTGTCGGTAAATGTTTTTCGTTTTTAGGGCTTATAATTTTTATGCAGCTTGGGGGAATTTACTGGCTTTTAAGCGCATTAATACACAGTTTTGAGGTGTTTCCTCTTGGGGCAACTTCTATTCCTTTAATGGAGATTGTCAATATGGATTATCTTGTGAAATTATCTTCCAATGTATTGTTTATGGGATTGCAGATAGCATCTCCGATTTTACTTGCAACATTGGGACAGGATATTATTCTCGGCGTAATTTCAAAGACTGCTCCACAGGTAAACGTATTCCAGCTTAGCTTTCTGTTCAAACCTGTTTTGGGTGCAGCTATTATGGTTTGGATTTTGCCTATGCTGGTTAATATTATAACCGATTATTTCTTATCTTATTCAAAAATTATTTAATATGGTGTTCTGAACCATTCTTTAAAAGCATCTATTCTGATAAGTTTTGCTTCTGTGGCTAAATCGCTGTTAATTATTGATTGAATTTCTTTACCTGATTTATGGGAATTTAAATCAAGCGCAAAATCGGATGATCCTTTGCCTGAATAGTGAATTTTTTTATGAAAAAGGTTGGGTACTATTTCCATATATCTGAATCTCAATCCATATTCCAAAATCTTTCCGTAAGGGGTGCGCTTGGGTTCTGCATATTGAGTTACAAAAACATCATAGTTTTGGCTCATCTTTTGAATTACAGGCGAATTTTGAAGTGCCTGTGCAACTTCCGGAGCAACTTTTTTAAGATATAAACCATTAAAATTTATTTGATTGTTATACTTTTTGATGTCCATTTTTTTTACCCAAAGGTATAAAATCTATGAATAAAAATTTTTGCTATGTGTAATAGTATTCTATTATATCCGCTAAATCATACTGCCAGTTACGTAATTGATATATTGTGTTGTCAGGAACAAGATTATCTTGTTGTGCAAGTATATTATGCAGATATGTTTTTTTACAAATGTAGAGAAAATATTCTTCAAATTCTGCAATCAAATATATCATTTCTAAAATCATATAAACCTTCTTTAAACTTATGCATTATTTATAGTGCATAAGATATCATATATTGTGCAAAGTGTCAAGTATTTAAAAAAAATTCTATAATTTTAATATGATAACTTGTAAGTTAGATGATTTAATATGGCAACATAAAACAAGTGCTAAAAAGATTGCACTTGAAACAGGCATTAGCAGAAATACTTTATCCAGATGGAGAAATAATAAGACAGGTGGTTATGATGCTAACTATCTTGACCTGTTGTGCAAATATTTTAATTGCAAAATTTCTGATTTACTTGAGTTTACTCCAGATTAATATCTAAATTTTTTACAAAGTCGCTGATAGCGAACGCTTCAATTGTTCCAACAACAATTTCAAAATCTTTTATTTCTTCTTCCAGCTCTTCTTTCATATGCGCAAGAAGTCCGGGGATTATGATTTTTCTGTTCTTAACCCTGCTTGCAAAATCAAGTTTTTTCAATGTTTTTGCAACCATTTGTGCGGTGAATTTTTCAGCAGACCACGCTGTGAGAACGCTCATCCCGTCAGCAGGTGTTACAATCAGATATGACGGAACAGGCAAACTTTCAAGTTCGTTTGCAACAGCATAAAATGTCAGAGCAAAATTTGTTGTCATAAATATCAATGAATTTTCATCGGGATTATTGAACTCATAAATCTTAGATTCGACTTGAAGCGGTTTTTGCGGGTCAGTGAATATATTTTGTCGCAAGGTCATTAAAGTCGTCATCACAGCTTCGTCAAAGTCCTCAAATACAAACATGTTTGCATACTTACAAATGTAAAAACTCGCTTTTGCGCAGAGCAAATTTAAATCTTGTGTATGTTTAAAATAAACATAAACAGGATTTGAAAAATTTTCATCCTTTTCTAAAACAGCTTTTGTTCTTATTGCGATTAATTCTTCTGATGTTTTTGAAAATTCTTCATCAACAATTTCTTTCAGCGGAAGTTTTTTCAATTCATCATAGGTTATGCAATTAGGAAGTTTTCCGTTTTGGGTGACGATTAAATCAACTTTTAAAAATTCATTTACGCGTTTAATTTCAAAGTTTTTTACCCTGTTGTATTTTTCTTTCCAATCCGGTTTTGCCATATCAATCACAACAGCGATTGCGGTTTTGTTTATAAAGGTTTTTTCATGGCGGTAGAGAACATTTTCTCCGCCGATTTTTACGCCTTTTATCTCAACTGTTTTTTGCGGTTGTTTTGAACTCTGTATAAAAATTTCTTTTAAATCATCAGGCAAGTATGAGCATTTGTCTATGCCAATCTGATGTTTGGCAAGCTTTAGGGCATAAGCCATACATGTCGGGCATCCGCACTCTTTGCAGTTTGTGTGCTCTGCTTTTTTTGCTGCGGGAAGATATTTGAAAATTTGTAATCCTGAAAGCTCTGTCATGCAAGCCTCCTCATCGCAGAAACCGCATCAGGTTTTGTTAAGACAATGTAATCCGCACCGGCTGCTTTTACAGCAGAAGCAGATGCTATCTCCAAAAACATAGCAAGGCTTTCATCTTTAGCTTCTTTTGTTTTTGCAGTTTCTTCGGCTGCAAAAGAGATTAGCGGCATATCAAGATACTTGTCGCCTGATTTTCCCTCAAGCTTAATTTTTTCCATAATACTGTAACCGTATTCAAGCCCGTAGCCAAGTCCGCCGATATCAGTGTCTATAATTATTTTATCTAACGGAAGTCCTAAATCAGAGGTTAAAATATTCATTTCTTTTGCAAGGTTAATATCAATCGGCGTGCGGATTACAAGTCTATGTCCGCCTTGTATGACAAGCGGCACAATATCTTTGTAAGTGTTTTCATCAGCATACGCGATGATACATTCTCTGTCTAAAAGCTTTATCAATTCAGGCCAAAGCTCTCTATCAACACTATCATTTCCTGTTCCTGATATCATAAGAGGTTTTTTAATTAGCGGAAGATACTTTTTTAATGCGGTTTTTCCGCCTAAAATATCTTCCGTAAATTTTAAACCCATTATGTCGCAGTCTTTTTCCAGCTTGTTTTCTGCCTCAAAAATCGGCAGTTCCAAAATGTATTTAACTTTGTCTTTCACCTTGTACTCTGTTCATTATTTCTTCAAATTCAGCTGCATCAAGAGTTTCTTTGTCTAAGAGTTCTCTTGAGATTGCTTCAAGCATATCTCTGTTATCATTTAAGATTTTCTTAGCTTCTTCGTATTTATCGTCAACAATACGTTTCATTTCTTCATCGATTTCAAATGCAACCTGTTCGGAATAATCTCTCTGGTGCCCGAAATCTCTGCCCATAAATACGTTTTCCTGATTTTTGCCGTAAGCCATATTTCCAAGTCTTTCAGACATGCCCCAAGCTGTAACCATTTTTCTTGCTATGTTGGTTACGTTTACAAGGTCTTGAGAAGCGCCTGTGCTTACTCTGTCTTTGCCGTAAATTATTTCTTCAGCTGCACGTCCGCCAAGAGAAACTGTGATTTGTGCAAGCAATTTTGCTTTGTTTGTGTGAACTTTTTCGTCTTTTGGTTTTGTCCAAGTAACACCCAAAGCCCATCCTCTCGGGATTATTGAAACTTTATGAAGCTCGTCTGCATCTTTCATAAGCCTTGCAATTAAAGCGTGACCTACTTCGTGATAAGATGTTAATTCCTTATCTTCATCAGTCATAACTTTACTTTTCTTTTCGATACCTGCAATTACTCTGTCAATAGAGTTATCAATATCGCCCATTGAAATTTTATCTTTGTTATATCTTGCTGCCAAAAGAGCCGCTTCGTTTAAAAGGTTCTGCAAATCTGCGCCTGTAAAGCCTGGTGTACGTTTTGCAAGTGTTTTTAAATCAACTTCTGAATCAAGCTGTTTGTTCTTGGCGTGAACTTTTAAAATTTGTTCTCTGCCGCGAACATCAGGAGCGTTGATATAAATCTGTCTGTCAAATCTTCCCGGTCTTAATAACGCGTTATCCAGGATGTCAGGTCTGTTAGTTGCAGCGATTACGATAATGTTTGTGTTCTCATCAAAACCGTCCATTTCAACAAGCAGCTGGTTAAGAGTTTGTTCACGTTCATCGTGTCCGCCTCCCATACCTGCGCCGCGCTGACGACCAACAGCATCTATTTCATCTATAAATATAATACAAGGTTGATGTTTTTTAGCCTGTTCAAACAAATCTCTTACACGGCTTGCACCTACACCAACGAACATTTCAACGAAGTCAGAACCGCTGATTGAGAAGAAAGGAACGCCTGCTTCACCTGCAACAGCTTTTGCCATTAAGGTTTTACCTGTTCCCGGAGGTCCTACAAGAAGAACGCCTTTTGGAATTTTTGCACCGAGTTTAATATATTTGTCGCCGTTTTTCAAAAAGTCAACAATTTCTTCCAATTCTTTCTTTTCTTCATCAATACCTGCGACATCTTTAAAGGTTGTTTTAACTTTGCTGTCCAAAAGCATTTTAGCTTTGCTTTTGCCGAATGACATTGCCTGAGAACCACCTGCCTGTATGCTTTTTGCCATTACTGCAAGAACAATAATGAACAATATAGGCAAAAGAAGGTAACTTAAAATAGTACCTAAAGCTTTCGAGGAATCTGTTGCGCGTGTTACCTGAACATCCGCATCTGATGCATCCAATTTTTTCATTAAATCAGGATCATATGCAGGAGTTAAAACTTTGTATTTTATAACAGGAGCTTGTTTTTCAGCCAAACCAAACGGATTTTCTGCTGTGGGAGCAAGAGTTTTTGCCGGTTTAGCCTTTTTTGCTTCCGGCTGAACTTTTGGAACTGCGATGATAAAATCTTCTGCTTTTTCTATTTTCTTGAATTCATTTTTGCTTAATTTTTCCAAGAAATTAGAATAAGAAATTTCTTCGATTTGTGTTGCAGGTCCGGACATAATCACGGAAGATGCGAAAAGCAATACCACGATTGCTAAAACGATATACATTCCTGCAGATTGACTTGTTTTCATCAGATAGTCCTCTCACTTTCTATAAACGTATGTTTATTATATCTTAAAAATTGAAAAAATACTATACAAGATAGGCTACTTTGTAGCAAATTTTTTTATATTGGTATTTTGTATATGAAAAAGGAAATAACATGGCCATAGTAGACAGACTAATAACAAGAATAGAAACAAGTAAACCCGGTTCAAGCATCAAAAGTGTGTTAAAGTCAGGTACAGAAGTCGAAGTTGTAAAAGGAAAAACTTTAAACACAGTTAAAGTCATAAGAAAAAGAAAAAACGGCTGTATTATCACAACGCTTTTAAAAAAAGTTAAAGATATGTATATGCTTAAAAAGGTTAAGGAAGAACACAGATTCGGTGTAATTAATATTGATTATAAATCTGACGGTTCCCGCGTTGTTCAAATCAGAACCTGCGACAAAACAGGAAGAAATTCGAGGGCAAATACAGGTTTTTATAAAACTACGATGGAAGAAAATATATTTGCAAAAGGTGTCAAAATAAACTCTCCTGAAGAAGAATTAAAATTTCCGAGAAACGAACGCAGCGCAGATATTTTGTTTTTAATCCACCTGAAACAAATGAGAAAAAATGAAAGATATAAACTTCCGACTGAAAACTATACATTAAAACAAGACTTTATGTATGAAGAACACGATTTGAAGAATTGTAAACAATATAATTAATTTTGAAATCTCGATTTTTGCATTGTTTTTATATATGCAGAGAGAGAGATTTTATATGAAAATAGTAAACTTTGAAACAATTAAAGAAAAAGTTAACAAGCTTGATGCTATGGCACAAACTGATTTAACCAAGATTAACACAGTTTTTCCTCAAAATGATAACGGTAAATCTGTTTCAGAAAGAATGAAAATTTTCTTTTCGGTAGCAGACGGTGATATGTCATTTAAGGTTTAGATTTCATCGACAGAGATGCTTGTAATTCCTGAATTTCTGGCACTGTCCATGACTTTAACCATTGCACCGTGTGTAGAATCAGCATCAGTTTTTATTAAAAGTCCGTCAGGATAATCTTTAGCCTGTGATTTAATAGTAGATTCCAATTTGTCAGCAGAAATTTCGCTGCCGTCAAGATAGAATTTATCGCCTGCATCAACCATAACGGTCATAATTTTAGGTTCTTTATCCTGCTTTTGTTCCTGCGCAACATTTTCCGGTACGGTAAGATTTAGCCCCTGCTGGTCAAGCATAGGCGCAATTACCATCATAATGATTAGCAGTACCAAAAAGATATCTGTTAACGGTGTTATATTTATTTCATTAAATGTATCTCTGTTGCGTCCCATTTTTTTACCCTCTTTGTAGATTTTGGCGTTGCTTTCTAAATTTTGGATAGTCGCTTTTGCTCCCGTTTTTATCCTTTTTTCTTAAGTTTTTCTTGCTCTTTTTTGCTTAAAGGTTCACCTGCTACAATAAGTTTTTTATACTCGGCATCTTGTGCCGCATTCATAATTTCCATTATTTTGGCACTTTTAACTTTTTCGTCAGCTTTAACAACAAGTTCAGGTTTTTCAAGCTGCGCCTTTAAAGTAACCAGTTCCTCAGACAAATTTGCTTCAGTTACAGGTGAACCGTTAAGGTACATAGTACCGTCTTTGGTTACGGAAACGGTAGCGTTTCGTTGTTCTATTGCAACACCGCTGTTAATTTCGGGAACCGTAATAGAACTGTCATTTGATTGGAAAGTCGGAGCGACTACCATCATGATGATTAACAGTACCAAAAAGATATCCGTTAACGGTGTTATATTTATTTCTGTAAAAAGAGCTTCTTTGCCCTTGTTGGTTTTCATTGCCATTTTTAGATAATCCTTAGTATCTTAGTGCCTTAAAGTGATATGTTAGCATTACTTGGAGTTGTTGATTCATCTGTTGAATCTACAAAACTCAAGAACAATAATTTGATTAATTGGAAATCGTCTTCATAACGTTTTACGATTGATTGGAATGAGTTGTAGAAAATTACCGCTACAATCGCAACACCAAGACCGAATGCTGTTGCAATCAATGCTGATGCAATACCTGATGCTACTGCTGCTGATTGGTTTCCTTGAGATGCCAAATCCTGGAATGTGAAAAGAATTCTTACAACTGTACCAAACAAACCTAAGAATGGAGCAACACCGCCAATTGTACCTAAAATAGTTAAGTGGCTTTCCAATTTTCTTGTTGCTAATGATGCTGCAATATCAAATGAACGTGAGAATCCGTTTTTTTGTTCAGAGAAAATTCTGACAGCTTCTTCTGTTACTTCACCGATAACGCCGCCGCATTGTACAGCTAAATTTTGTGCACCGTCAAGATTATTTTTTACAAGTTCCTTTTGAAGTCTTGGAATGAATAAAACAACATCTCTTTTATTCTTTTTGTAAAAAGAAAATCTGTTGATTACTACGGCTACTACCAGTATTGAACATACTAAGATTGGTAGTAATACAGGCCAGTCCATTGCGATTGATTGTGCTAATAAGTTCATAATTTTATCCTCTTTTTCTTCTGTTGTTTTTTTTGTTTGGAGTTTTATTTGCTCCTAGTTATATCCCGATGCTCCAAATACGTTGTAGTCAAACGTAAATTGAATATCTATACTTTGTCCTTTAAATTCCGCAGGAAGCGGTCTGAAAGGTGCTGTTGCCTGTACGGCATTTATTGCTGCTTTGTCAGCCCCGGGCAAACCTGATGATTTAAATACGCTGCATGAAAGTAATCTTCCGTCTTTTGCGATTTTGAAAAGTAAAACAACACGTTTACTTTCGTTTCCTTTAGGAGGATCCCAATTCATCTTGATGCGTCTTTGCAATTCTCTCATGTAAGGTCCGAAATCAGGTTCTCTTACTGCATCTATCCCAGGTCTTCCGTTAGGATTGCCCGGACCGGGATTGCCGTAGCCGCCTGTTCCGCCTCCGCCGCCT
>ENA-OPJQ01000120-OPJQ01000120.1-human-gut-metagenome-genome-assembly--contig:-NODE-120-length-16958-cov-2.294563_pt1 | contig 16958 bp, 13 predicted proteins | sample MGYA00241773_ERZ501671 | MGnify/ENA primary metagenome ERZ501671 (study PRJEB25962, sample SAMEA2042373) | human gut metagenome | biome: human gut; feature: human-associated habitat; material: faeces... | reverse complement strand
TGTACATTTGCTTCCGGCTCTTCCGGATGCCTGGGCCACAGGAAGTGTGCAAGGACTGGTTGCCCGTGGAGGATTTGTGGTGGATATGAACTGGAATGGCGTGCAGCTGGATAAAGCGAAGATTCATTCCCGTTTGGGAGGTAATTTGCGTTTACGTTCGTATGTTCCTTTGCGTGGGGTTGGATTAAAAGAGGCAAAAGGTAAGAATCCGAATGAATATTATATGCAGGCAGATATCAAAGAGCCTTTGGTTTCCAAGGAGATAAACCCGCAATACCCTGCTTTGTATAAGGTGTATGAATATGACTTGATGACAGAACAGGGACAAGATTATATAGTGGAGCGTGGGTTATAATACATGAAGATGCCCAAAGTGATTTGTGCATTATTTCACTTTGGGCACTTTTGTGAATGGAAGTGTCATGGTGTAGTTATCAGATGGCTTCCTTCTTTTCCAATTCTAATGCTCTGGGAAAAATGATATTGTTTTCCAGGTGGATATGTTCATGTAATGCCTCTTCAAATTGTTTCAATTGTTGTAAAACCAAGCGGAAGCTGGCACAAGCATCTTCAGGGGCGGTGAATCCGTTGGTTAATGAAGAGATTTTTTCAAAACGTTCTCCTTCGTGATTATGTTCATCTTCCATCACTTCGATGGGATACAGAATGGTGCCGCAATGGAATTTAGCTACTTTCAAGCCTTCCTCTTTGGCTTGGAACATTTCATAAACATAAGGAAATAATACATTCTCTTCTTTTGATAAATGATTTTCCAAATCAAGAAGCGAGTCGCGGAACAGTGCCTGGACTTGCAGTAACTCTGGATGATTCTTTGAATGCGCTTCGGTTACTTTGGTTAATAATGCTTCTATTTGCGGACCTTTGGCACGGATTCCCCGATGGTGTATTTTCAATACATAGTCTATTAATAAATCGATGGGCCATCCGGCAAAGTCAGGAGCATTACTAACCGTATTCTCTTGTAATTCATTTAATTCATGTGCTACTGCTTCGGGATCAATACCACGGTTCCGGCAGGCTTCTGCAAACGGAGTATTGCCATGGCAGCAAAAATCAATATGGTAACGGGAGAATACTTTGGTTGTATCAAAGTTGCCGGCTACAATTTGTCCGACTGTACATGAATGGTAATTTTTCTGTTTCATAATTATTCCGTTTATCCGTTCGTTAATCCCCATTTTCTCATATCACTTTCTACTGTACCGATACCGCTTACTCCAAAGTTTTCGACCAGTACTTTCGTCACGTTGGGCGAGAGGAATGCGGGTAAGGTGGGACCAAGATGAATCTCTTTTATGCCCAAACTGAGTAATGCCAGCAATACGATTACCGCTTTCTGTTCATACCAGGCGATATTGTAAACAATGGGCAGTTCATTGATGTCATGTAGCCCGAATACTTCCTTCAGTTTGAGGGCGATGACTGCCAATGAATAGCTATCGTTACATTGTCCTGCGTCCAAAACACGCGGAATGCCATTAATGTCACCTAACCCTAGTTTGTTATAACGATATTTAGCACATCCCGCAGTCAAAATGACTGTGTCTTTGGGGAGCATCTCGGCAAAAGTGGTGTAGTAATCACGACTGCGCATACGTCCGTCACAACCTGCCATGACGATGAACTTACGGATAGCTCCGCTCTTTACCGCTTCTACGACCTTGTCTGCTAGTTGTAATACCTGATTATGGGCAAAACCACCAACGATTTCTCCATGTTCTATTTCTGTCGGTGCGGCACATTGTTTGGCTGTTTCTATAATTTCAGTATAGTCCTTATGTCCTTTCTCGTCTGCTGTAATATGCTTGCAGCCGGGATATCCGGTAGAATTAGTGGTAAACATGCGTTCTTTATAAGTGGCATTGGGCAGAGGGGGAACGATGCAGTTGGTTGTGAACAGGATAGGACCATTGAACGAGGTAAACTCCTCCCGTTGTTTCCACCAGGCATTTCCATAGTTTCCTGCAAAATGTGTATATTTTTTAAATGCCGGATAGTAATGTGCAGGAAGCATTTCACCGTGAGTATATACGTCCACGCCACTGTCTTTGGTTTGTTCCAACAATTCTTCCAGATCATGCAGGTCATGTCCGCTTATCAGAATACCGGGGCGAGTACCTGTTCCTATATTTACATGGGTAATTTCCGGATTGCCATACCTGGAAGTATTTGCCTTGTCGAGCAGAGCCATTGTTCGAACGCCTATTTCACCTGTTTTCAGTGCTAATACAGTCAGTTCATCAGCCGATAAAGATTTTGTTGTAATTTGTGCGATGGTGTTCTGCATGAAACGATGAATACTTTCGTCATTATGTCCTAACCTCATGGCATGTTCCAGATAAGCAGCCATTCCTTTCAGACCATACATAATCAGTTCTTTTAAAGAGCGTAGATCCTCGTTTTGTTCACGTAATACGCCGACTGTTGCGGCTTTTGCATCATATTCATCGTGGCTGCCTTTCCAATTTAATTCATCGGCTTCCGGCAGAGGAATGTCCTTGGCAGAGGCTTGATGCTTAAGGTCATCACGTATTGCTAATCCTTTGTCAATGCGTTTCGTAATGCTTTCGTCATCGAAATTGGCATTGGTAATGGTACAGAATAAGGCGTCTACAATGAAATTGTCCACTTCTTTTTCAACGGGGAGGGAATGCTGGCGCAATTGATCCGCCACAACAGAAATTCCTCGTACTACAAAGAGCAATAAATCCATGGTACGTGCTGTAGTTGCATTTTTTCCACAAACACCTTTTAAGGTGCAACCGAAACCTTTGGCCGTTTCCTGACATTGGAAACAAAACATGTTATTCTCCATATCTTTTTTCATTTTAATGATTTCTATTACTTTTGTGCAAAAGTAGACGGTTTTCGTCTTTTAAGTTGTACCATATGTTACAGCGGATACAAATAACAGTTAAAAGAAAGTAGGATGGAACTGACAGGATTATTGCAGATGGCTCCTTTCCGGGGAATGAAAGAGGAAGAATTGGTTGCTTTCCTATTCGGACTTCCGAATAGTTTGAAGCACTTTGAACCGGGTGATATCATTGCCCGGCAAGGTGACTTATGTAAAGGGCTGTACATTCTTGCATCGGGAAGTGTACGGGCGGGAATGATAAATGATGAAGGGAAAGAACTGACGGTAGAAGAAATTGGAGCTCCTAACTTGCTGGCTTCGGCTTTTATTTTTGCCACTGAAAATCGTTTTCCCGTTAATGTAGAGGCAATAGGACCTTGTGAGGTTTTTGTAATAGGTAAAGAAAGATTTTTAGAATTTATGCGTTTGCATCCATTGATGATGCAGAATTTTTTGAAGGATATTTCGGACAGGAGTGTCTTTTTAAGCAGGAAATTGAATGAGTTTGCTTTGTTGAATTTAAAGACTCGTTTGTTGAAATATCTAGAAACACATTCTGTTATTCATAATCAGCAGGAGGTGGCGCAGAAGCTGGGAGTTACTCGTCCGTCATTGGCCAGGGCGCTGTCTGAACTGGTGAATGAAGGGAAAATAAAGAAATAAATTGAGATTTCTTTTTTATGGGTAAAGTGGAAAAACGTATCTTGTATCTTTGAGAGTTTTTGTGTGTAACCCATTCTTGTGAAAGTGTTCAAGGTGTTTTGTTATAAATACTTTGACTTTAAAGAAAAGGATCTTTGTCTATAAGGATTGGTTCTTTTGAAATGAGGACCATATTGAAATTTTCTTGATTAAAAAAGAGGGTGAATTCAAGACCCTTTATGTGATTCTTTTGTCTTGATTCACCCTTTTGGAAATATTGGGTTGGTGTGTATTCAGCATGTTACTTCATCTGAATACTTTTATCTCGTACTTTTCTCAATATTTGTTGTAATTCGAATACTTTTTCGGGATGTTCAGTCGCTAAATTCACCTTTTCACCTGCTTGTTTCATATCATATAACTGGGGAATACCTAAATAACCAGTTTCAATTTTCGGACCCCATGGAATCATTTTAGGACCATCGCTGCCTTCAATAAATTTCCAATCTTTAGTACGCACGGATAGGGTGTGATTGGATGCCTGTTCAATAACCCATGGGCGGTCTGTTTTGTCTTGTCCTAATAGATTTGCTAATCGGTTGTAGCTGTCGGGAGCACTTCCTTTCGGAATACGGGCATCTACCAGAGAAGCTAGTGATGCCAGCCAGTCTATTTGCGAAATAAGCACATCGCTGACTTCCGGCTTGTTGATGGCTTTAGGCCAGTGTACAATTACAGGAACACGAGTCCCCCCTTCAAATGCACTGTATTTTCCACCTCTCAGGTTGCCGGCAGGTTCGTGCCCGTTCAGTAACTCTTCTGCCTTGTCATCATATCCGTCGTCTACTACCGGTCCATTGTCGCTGGAAAGAATAATTAATGTGTTCTGGGTTAATCCCATTTTATCGAGGGCTTCGAGTAACTGACCTACACTCCAGTCAAATTGTGCGATAGCATCACCGCGCAGTCCCATCTTGTTTTTACCACGGAAACGATTGTGTGGAAAACGGGGAACGTGCACATCATTAGTGGCGAAATACATAAAGAAAGGCTCGTCTTTATGTTGTTTGATAAAATCAACTGCATGTGCGGTAATGGAATCGGCTATATTTTCATCTTTCCATAATGCTTTGCCACCTCCTTTCATATAACCGATTCGGCTGATACCGTTCACGATAGACATATCATGACCGTGACTCGGTTTCAGATTATATAAAAGTTCAGGGTTGTCTTTTCCGGTAGGTTCACCGGGGAAATTTTTTATATAGCTTACTTCTATCGGAGCTGAAGGATCATAATTGGCTACTTGGCCATTCTCGATAAATACACAGGGAACCCGGTCGGCTGTGGCTGCCATGATATAGGAATAGTCAAACCCCAAATCACCTAGAGAAGCAGAGAGAGGAGCATTCCAGTCTTGTTGTGCAGTTTTATCACCTAATCCTAAATGCCATTTGCCAAATGCTCCTGTGGCATAGCCGGAGCTTTTAAACATATCTGCCATAGTATATTGCTCGGGACGTATAATCATTCCTGCATTGCCGGCAGCTACATCTGTTCCGGGTTTACGCCATGCATATTCTCCGGTCAGCATGGAATATCTGGATGGGGTACTGGTAGCGGCGGTAGCGTGTGCGTTGATAAATCGTATCCCTTCGGATGCCAGACGGTTGACATTTGGAGTTTGTACGTTTTTTGCTCCATAACACTCCAAGTCACCATATCCTAAATCATCAGCATAGATGAAGATAACATTGGGCTTGTCTGTATTTTGATTTTTGTTTTCCGCATGAACAGCCAAGCATGAAGTAAGTGCCAATGAAAGCATTCCGTAATGTCTTTTTTTCATAGTAATTATATTGTTTAGTGAGTAATCAATTCTACAAAGATAAAGATATATTTTAAAAACGGGGATTAATTCTACAAAATTGTGGAATGAAATTGTGGTATTTCTACATAATGTGAAAAATGAAATAATGGTTATTTTGTTGATTTTTAGAGTATTGGATGCCGATGTGCCCCATGGCATATTTTTTGTTATGTAAATTAATGTAATACACTAAAAACTAAACTTTAAAATATATAACCATTTGCCTTAACAAAACAAGGCTGAAAAGCCATGTTCCCCCTGAATGGGAAAATCTGTATATAACTCAGTTTTAAGCTTCCCGGTTCGTGACGAATCGGGAAGTTTCTATTATTTCCTTGATGAATCTGGTTTTTCTACAAGACTTTTACTGAAAATAAGTTAATATTAATGGATGATATGCAGTATTCGATCTCTTTCTTACTTTTAAAAGTAGAAAATAGATTAATACATTATAGTTATGAAAAAGTTGAACCTTTTATTATTAGAATTCCTGGCAGTTAGGGGAGTAACTTTCCAATCATGTGATGATGATGATGGTTACTCTCTTGGTGATGTGGCAGTGGATTGGGCTACTGTAAATGTGAAAGGTGCCCATGTTTATGACTTTACAGGTGACAGATGGGGACAAATCTGGCCTGCAACGACTGATTATTTTTGGTATTCCCCGATAGATGGACAACGGGTTATTCTTTATTTCAATCCTTTGTATGATAATTATCCGGAAGGATATGATTGCTCAGTCAAAGTGCTGAGTATAAAGGAAATTCTAACTAAACCTATAGAGGAGCTGACAGCAGAGAATGAAGAAGAGTTTGGAAATGATCCTGTAGATATATTTGAAGATAATATGTGGATTAGTGGCGGTTATTTGAATATTATTTTTAATCAGAACATGCCTTCTAAAGTGAAACATTTGGTTAGTTTGGTAAAAAACACTACAATTACGCCCGATCAGGATGGCTATATTCATTTAGAATATCGTTACAATACGTATGCTGATACTACTGGTTATTGGAGAAACGGTGCGGTATCCTTTAATTTGAATTCTTTGGTAATAACATCGGAAACAAAGGGTATAAAGGTAAAAATAAACTCGGCTAAAAATGGTGAAAAGGAAGTCTCTTTTGATTTAAAAGAAACACCGTCACCAGTAGGCTTGAGCCAAATGGATTTTTCTCAAATGGAAATCAAATAATTAGGGTTTGATTAGAGAGAGTTGTGTGTGGCCCCTTGCGTCTTGTTGTGGTAGATGCAGGGGGCTGATTGTATAGTTGATAACGATTTTTAGTTTGATATTTGTTGTTTATTAGTCGGGTGATGGAAAAAATTGTATGGTTTCTTCGTTTTTTTTCTTATTTCAGTGTTTTTTCAGAATTATCTTGTTTCTTTGTCTTTAAGAACCAAAAGTAGGACTTATGAAAATACTATTAGTAGAAGACGATGCTAATTTGCGTGAAGTGACTCAGCGCTCATTGGAAAAGGAGCGTTATGTGGTGGAAATTGCTGCCGATTACCGTACCGCATTACAAAAGATAGAGGATTATGATTATGACTGCATTTTGCTGGATATTATGTTGCCGGATGGCAGTGGCCTGGATTTGTTGGAAAAGTTGAAAGAAATGCATAAACGGGAAAATGTGATCATCCTTTCAGCCAAAGACTCTATAGAAGACAAAGTACTAGGATTGGAGCTCGGAGCTGATGATTATCTGCCTAAACCTTTTCATTTGGTGGAACTGAATGCACGTATCAAAAGTGTGATACGCCGTCATCAGCAAGGTGGGGAAAATAGTATCAAATACGGAAATATAGAAATTTTTCCCGATAAATATGGGGTGACCGTAGCTGGAAAGAAGCTTGAACTGAACCGTAAGGAATATGATATTCTGGTTTATTTTATGAACCGTCCCGGCAGATTGGTTAATAAAAGCACACTTGCCGAATCCGTATGGGGCGACCATATAGATCAAGTCGATAATTTTGATTTTATCTATGCCCAAATCAAGAATTTACGAAAGAGATTGAAAGAGGCTGGAGCTACTCCTGAACTGAAGGCTGTTTATGGTTTTGGATATAAAATGGTAGTGGAATAAATGAAACTGATTTATTATATCATTATCCGTATATCGTTGGTGTTGTCGGTTTTATTGACTGGCTGGGCCATCCTTTTCTATTTTGCTGTAATGGATGAGGTGAATGATGAAGTGGATGACTCATTGGAGGATTATTCGGAAATTATCATCATACGTGCATTGGCGGGAGAGGAGCTTCCTTCTAAAAATACAGCTTCCAACAATCAGTATTTCCTGCGTGAAGTGACGAAGGAATATGCAGGATCTTGTGATGATATCATTTATAAAGATTCTATGGTTTATATTCCTGAAAAAGATGAAACTGAACCTGCACGAATCCTTACGACCATTTTTAAGGATGATGGCGAAAAGTTTTTTGAATTGACGGTAGCGACTCCTTCTATAGAAAAAGAAGATTTGAAAGATGCTATGGCAGGTTGGATTATTTTTCTTTATATCGCTTTATTATTGACTATAATTGTTATTAATGTGTGGGTGTTTTATCGGAATATGCGTCCTCTTTATGTATTGCTTCATTGGTTGGATAAATATCGTATCGGTAAGGTAAACGAGCCTTTACAAAATAATACCCGGGTTTCAGAATTCAGAAAATTAAATGAAGCGGCTGTTCGTTATGCAGAGCGCAGTGAGCAGATGTTCGAACAGCAAAAACAATTTATTGGTAATGCATCTCATGAGATGCAGACACCACTGGCTATTTGTCGTAATCGGTTGGAGATGCTGATGGAGGATGAAAATCTTTCAGAAAGCCAATTGGAAGAGTTGATGAAAACCCACCAGACTTTGGAACATATAACGAAGCTGAACAAGTCTTTGTTATTGCTTTCGAAGATAGAGAACGGTCAATTTACGGATACTGTCCAAGTAGAAGTGAATAAATTATTGAGGCAATATCTGGAGGACTATAAAGAAGTGTATCAATATCGTGAGATCATAACAAGTATAGAGGAAGAAGGTGTTTTCTATCTTACGATAAATGAAACATTGGCAGTGGTGTTGCTTACCAATTTGTTGAAGAATGATTTTGTGCACAATATGGACGGTGGGCACATCCGGATTGTCATTACTCCCCACAGTGTGATGTTCTGCAATACAGGGGCGGCACAACCGCTGGATGCCCGGCGTATTTTTGAGCGTTTTTATCAAGGAAAGAAAAAAGAAGGCTCTACCGGTCTAGGTTTGGCAATAGCAGATACGATATGTAAAATGCAGGCTCTCAGGCTTTGCTATGAATATAAGAGCGGGGAGCATTGTTTTACACTTTATGCATCCACTCATAATCAATAAAAAAAATCGTGTTTTTTTTAGAATTTCAAATTCTTTTCAGAATCTCCCTTCATATTTGCATCAGAAAACAGAATGTAGAACCAAATAAAAAAAATGACGATTATGAAAAAGGTATTATTATTGTTAGTGTGCTTATTTACGTTGCAAACAGTGGTATGGGCGGATGATGACAAACCTATTCAAGTAAACCAATTGCCTCAGACTGCACAGACTTTTATCAAAACTCATTTCCCCGATAATAAGGTGGCGATGGCTAAAATGGAAACAGACTGGTTTGATAAAAGCTATGATGTGATTTTTACTAATGGAGACAAACTGGAATTCGATAAAAAAGGTATTTGGACAGAAGTGAATTGCAAATACAGCGCTGTACCTGTCGCTGTGGTTCCTGACGCAATAAAGAAGTACGTTGCTACGAATTACCCCGATGCCAAGATGCTCAAGATCGAGAGGGACAAGCATGACTATGAAGTGAAACTTTCTAATGGTTGGGAGATAAAGTTTGATATGCAGTTCAATGTGATTGATATTGACAATTAATTGTTAGTTATAGATTGAAGTATGGTTTATGTATGATAAACTGAAGCTTTGCAGGCCGTTTCTTGTTCCATGAAGAAACGGCCTGTCTTTTCATTAATTTTAATAGCATAGTAATTTTGCCGACACGATCTTGTAACAGATAACATGGATATTTGCATAGTTTTAATAATAAAGATATGCATCTGAGAACGTATTATCCTACAGTGGTTTTATCGGATATCCATCTGGGAACCTCTCATTCTAAAACAATAGAGGTCAGTAACTTTTTGAAATCTGTCAATTGTGACCGTCTGATATTGAACGGAGACATTATAGATGGTTGGCATTTGCGCAAGGCAGGTACTAAGAAGTGGCAAGCAAAACATACTGATTTCTTTAAGGTTATCATGAAGATGATGGAGAACTTCGGTACTGAAGTTATTTATGTGCGCGGCAACCACGATGATTTTTTGGACAGCTTGGTCCCTATGACATTCTATAACGTAAAAATCGTCAAAGAATACATCCTTGAAACACATGGAAAGCGTTATTATGTGACACATGGCGATCTATTCGACCGGGTTACCACACAGATGAAATGGTTAGCCCGGTTGGGCGATGCAGGTTATACATTCCTCTTATGGGCGAACCGCTTTTATAACCAATATCGTACCCAGCGGGGGAAACCGTATTATTCTCTGTCACAGGCCGTCAAACAAAAAGTAAAGTCGGCTGTTTCCTATATATCGGACTTTGAGAAAGTATTGGTGGAGTTTGCACGTGTACGTAAATGTGACGGAGTGATTTGTGGTCATATCCATCATCCGGCTAATACCTATTATGATGGTATTCATTATCTGAATTCGGGCGATTGGGTAGAAAGCCTTTCGGCACTGACAGAGGATGCGGACGGGAATTGGAATATCATGGAATACCATCATGTACTAGCTGATGAGAATGAAGATAATAAAGAGTTTACCCTAATACATACAGCCTCATGAAATTTTTATTTATAGTACAGGGTGAGGGGAGAGGACATCTTACTCAAGCCATTACGTTGGAGGAAATATTGCGCCGGAACGGTCACGAAGTAGTGGAAGGACTGGGAGGTAAAAGTAGGTCGCGCCGCTTGCCGGGATTTTTCAATCGTAACATCCATGCTCCTGTAAAACGTTTTGTCAGTCCTAATTTTCTGCCTACACCAGCCAACAAACGGGTGAGTTTGATGCGGAGCGTGGCATATAATCTAGTGAAACTTCCTGTGTATATCAATAGCATTAACTACATTCGTCAGCGTATCGAGGCCAGTGGTGCGGACAGGGTTATCAATTTCTATGAATTGCTGACCGGACTGACTTATTTCCTGTTCCGTCCCTCTGTTCCGCAGATCTGTATAGGGCATCAATATCTGTTCTTGCATAAAAGTTTTGAATTTCCAAAGGCTGATAAAGTAAGCTTGGCTCTTTTGAAGTTTTTTACCGTATTGACCAGCTTGGGGGCGAAGGAACGTTTGGCTCTTTCTTTTCGTCACATGAAGGATGATCCTCAGAATCATATCCGTGTGATTCCTCCCTTGTTGCGTAGGGAAGTGACTTTACATGAACCTTATTCCGGTGACTATATACATGGCTATATGGTTAATGCGGGTTTCAGTGAAAATGTAATGAAATGGCACAGGCAACATCCCGGGATACCGCTTCGTTTCTTTTGGGACAAGTGGGAGGAGGAACCGGTGAAGAGAGTGGACAATACATTGAGCTTTTATCAACTGGATGATGTGGAATTTTTGAGGCAGATGGCGGGATGCAAGGCTTATGCCAGTACTGCCGGATTTGAATCGGTGTGCGAGGCCATGTATTTAGGCAAGCCTATTCTGATGGTTCCTGCCCATATAGAACAGGACTGTAATGCATATGATGCCGAAAAAAGCGGTGCGGGTATCATTTCCTCCGATTTTAATTTGCAACAGTTGCTGGAATTTGCGAAAGATTACCACCCCAATCGTGATTTTGTGTATTGGGTACGTGGAGCTGAATATACTTTGTTGAATTTGTTAGAGAGTGATTCTTCCAATTATCAACAAGTTTTATTTAATGAGATGTATTTGGTTGAAGAGTTTATTTGATTTTCTTATAAAAACTCTCTTTAAGTCATGGCTGTATGCGTCGGCTGTGACTTTTTTATTGTTATTGATTTGTAGTTATATTGACATGTTATTGTAATGTGTATGACGTATTTTTGCTAAAAATATTAAAACCGTATGGAGAAGAAGAAAAAGGAAGATAAATATTATCTGCCGAGAGATATCAGTTGGATGTATTTTAATCGTCGCATTTTGCAGGAAGCCATGAAAGAACGTGTTCCTATACTGGAACGGTTGAGCTTTTTAGGAATTTACTCTAATAATTTGGATGAATTTTTCAGAGTACGTGTAGCTACTCAAAGCCGGGTGGCCGAGTGCGAAGATAAAGCGGCGCATTCTGAACGGGAAGAAGCATTGAAACTGATTAGACAGATAAATAAACTGAACAACAGGTACTCTAAAGAATATGAAGGTGCGATCAAGCAGGTAACGGCAGAATTGGAGAAAGAAAATATTTGTTTAGTCAATCATGTACAACTGGATGAGGAACAACAGTTATTTGTCGATTCTTTTTATCAACAACGGCTGAATGGGTTTATTAGTCCTGTCTGGCTGAAATCAGTAAAACAACTGGGTAACGAAGCGGATGAAAATATCTTTTTGGCTGTAAAGATGAGGAAAGAAGGACATAAAGTTGGAGAATATGCAATTATAGAGCTGCCTGTAGCACAGGCAGGGCGTTTTATCCGTCTGCCGGATAAGGATGGTAAAAATTACCTGATGTATTTGGATGATGTGGTACGCTATTGTTTACCATTGATATTTCATGGTATGAACTATAAACATTTTGAAGCGTATGCTTTCAAGTTTACCAAAGATGCGGAGATGGAGATAGACAATGATCTGCGTAACGGAATGATGCAGAAAATTTCTAAAGGAGTAAAGAGTCGCAAACGAGGTGAGCCTTTACGGGTTATTTATGATGCCAGTATGCCTAAAGATCTTTTAAAACGTGTCATGAACAAGTTGAATCTGGATAAGTTGGATACAGTATTGGGCGGTGGAAAATATCATAACCATAAGGACCTGATGCGTTTTCCAGACTGTGGCCGGAAAGATTTGAAATACCCTGAATGGACTCCTGTTTTGAAAAATGAGCTTTCGGGTAACGTTGGTATGTTGGAGCTGATTCGTAGGAAAGATCGTTTTATTCATGTGCCTTATCATAGTTTCGATTCTTATATCCGTATATTGCAGGAAGCGGCGATTAATAAAGAAGTAAAAAGTATCAAGACAACCCTCTATCGTTTGGCTAAAGATTCGAAAGTGGTAAAAGCATTGATTAATGCGGCACGCAATGGAAAGAAAGTAACAGTAGTTATTGAATTGCTGGCACGTTTTGACGAGGCTTCCAATATAGATTGGTCAAAGAAAATGCAGGATGCCGGTATCCGTGTGATATTTGGGGTGGAGGGACTGAAGGTACACTCTAAGATTACCTATATATCCATGAAAACAGGTGCGGATATAGCTTGTATCAGTACAGGAAACTTTCATGAAGGTAACGCCCGTATGTACACTGATTATATGTTGATGACGGCTGCTAAGAATGTGACGCGTGACGTGAGTTTGGTCTTTGATTTTATAGAACGCCCTTATTCTCCCGTTCGCTTCAAAGAACTGTTGGTATCTCCTAATGAGATGAAGCAAAAATTTAGCCGTCTTATTAATGAAGAAATTAAGAACAAGCAGGCCGGAAAACCTGCTTACATTTTGATAAAGATTAATCATATTACTGATCCGGTAATGGTGAAGAAACTGTATGAAGCATCTTCGCATGGTGTTCGGATAGACTTGCTGGTTCGTGGTAATTGTTCACTGATTACGGGAGTGCCGGGAGTGAGTGATACAATTCGTATCAATGGCATCATAGACCGTTATCTGGAACATTCGCGTATTTTTATTTTTGCCAATGGTGGTGATGAGAAAATGTTCATTGGTTCGGCTGACTGGATGCCGCGCAATTTGGATAACAGGGTGGAAGTGATTGCTCCCGTTTACGATCCGGAAATAAAGGCAGACTTGAAGCGGGTAGTGGAATATGGTTTGAAAGATACTCTGCAAGGACGGGTGGTGGACGGAACAGGAGAGAATCGTCCTTGGATATCGGAAGATAAGACAGCTTTCCGTTCGCAGGAGGAATTATACAAATATTATTTAAATGAAAACAGAATAAAGGATTAAGATGGGAAAAGTGAATTATGCTGCTATTGATATTGGTTCTAACGCTGTGCGCCTTTTGATAAAAAGCATTGACAGGGAGGCTGTGCAGGAGAAAAAAATTAAAAAAGTGATGATGCTTCGCGTACCCCTACGACTAGGGTTCGATGTTTTCTCCATAGGTGAATTGTCCGAGAAGAAAGCGGATAAGCTGAGACGTTTGATGAAGGCTTTCCGTCAGTTGATGAAAATTTATGATGTGGATGATTACAGGGCATGTGCTACTTCGGCTATGCGGGACGCGCGTAACGGGAGGACGATAATCAAGAAAATCGAAAAGGATACAGGTATCCGCATTGAGATAATTGATGGTCAGGAAGAGGCTCGAATGATTTATAATAATCATATAGAGTGTATGGAAGACCGTCTGGGTAATTATATGTATGTGGATGTGGGTGGTGGCAGTACAGAGATTAATCTGTTGACTAACGGTGAGTTGGTATGGTCGGTGTCTTACAACATCGGTACGGTGCGTATGCTAAGTAATGCTGTTAAAGAAGGAACTTGGCAGCAAATGGAAGAAGAGCTTATGAAAGTGACGGAAGGTGTTGCCGCGATCAATATCATCGGATCGGGTGGGAATATTAATAAGTTGTTCCGCCTGGCAGATAAGAAGGATAAGAAGTTGCAACGTTTGCCGGTCAGTTCGTTGCAAACAGTCTATGATGTGTTGAAACCGCTGACTCCGGAGGAAAGGGTAGAGGCATTCAGTCTAAAGCAAGACCGTGCCGATGTAATTGTGCCTGCTGCGGAAATTTTTCTGAAAATTGCAGAAGTAGTGCATGCAGAATATATTTATGTTCCGGTCATTGGACTGTCTGATGGTATCATTGACAATCTGTATGCCAAAAGCCTTGAGAAAGAAATGAAAGTTGAATAAACTTTCATTTTAATACTGTTTGTATTGTACGACTTCAAAAATATTCGGTTTATCCTGATAAATTGTTGGAAATTAATAGTTGAAGTTCCAAAATTTGCTATATATTTGTAATCGTTAACAACTAACAAACAGAAATACCATGATGAACAAAATGTGCATGGCAGCTGTTATAGCTGCTTCTTTGTATGCAGGGACTACTTTTGCCCAACCTGCCGCCGTAAAGAAAATCATTGAAACGGGCCAAACAGATAACCGGGTGATGCATCAGTTGGATATTCTCACCAATCGTTTTGGGGGAAGAGTTATAGGCTCGGATGCGTATGAGAATGCAGCCGAGTGGATGATGCGTGAATATAAACGATGGGGTATTGATGTACGCTTGGAAGAAGCTGGAGAACTGCCGGTAGGTTTTAACCGTGGTCCATGGTTCGGACGTTTAATCGGGGGAGATCAGGCAATGGATCTGCATTTTGTCACTCCATCCTACACTTCAGGTACTAAAGGTCTGCAACGCGGGCATGTTTTGATAGAGCCCCGTACTCAAGAAGAGCTGGACCGCATGAAACATCAGTTGAAAGGCGCTTGGGTGTTGATCTCAGGTGAAAATGTAGGTTGGCCTGTTGACCGTTCTGCTAAAGGAGATTCGTTGAGAGCTGCTATCAAAGCTGAAAATATAGAAATAGAAAAGCAGAATGCTGCCTTGATGGAAGAGAATTGGAGCAAAGGAACCAAACATGCCATGAAGCCTTTGCGTGAAATGCCGGGACTATTTTATAAAGAGATGTGTGAGGCAGGAGCACTTGGCTTTATTCAGTCGGCACCTGTACCTTTACGTGCTTTGTATGATCGTGCTTTATTGAATGATCCCCATACTACGTTTGATAATTTGCCCGAAGTCTGTGATATCAAGTTGGATGAACATCAATACAAGATTATTAAACAGATGGTGAAAGAACGACGGAACTTTTGGCTGGAATTTGATATTCGTAATCATTTCAAACTAGGTCCTGTGAAATATCATAATGTCGTAGCATCCATTAAGGGCACTAAATATCCGGATGAATATGTTATTATAAGCGGACATCTTGATTCTTATGATGTGGCAACCGGTGGTATAGACTGTGGCACAGGCATTGGTCCTATGATGGAGGCTGCCCGTATGATTGCACTTTCCGGTGCAAAACCTAAACGTACTATACTGTTTGTGGCTTTTGCTGGAGAGGAATTTGGATTATTGGGTGCAAAAGCATATGTCAAGACTCATGCAAAAGAATTGGGAAAGATTGCCAATCTGTTCAACCGGGACGGAGGGCCGACTCCACCGGTGGGAATCTCCGTTCCTCAGGCTATGTATGATGATTTTGTGGAAGTGTGCAAGCCTGTGAAAGAGATCCGTGCGGATTATCCGTTTGAGGTAAAGGTTGCGAAACCCTTTAAACGTCCTACTCAAAGCGGCGGTACGGATGCCAGTGTTTTTGCAGTGGAAGGAGTGCCTACTTTTGGTTTCAATACACAAGACATAAAAGGATATAATTTCTCTTATGGGGAAATATGGCATACGGAACGTGATCTTTATACGAAGAATATACCAGAATACCAAGAGCATGCAGCTACGGTAACAGCAGTGGTTGCTTTGGGAATTGCTAATTTAAGTAAACAGTTATCTCGTGAAGGAATGCACAAAAAGTAGCGGAAATGTTCTTTTTTTCTTCTTTTGGTGGAATAATGTCGTATTGATGTGTAAAAAATGTTAGCTTAAGTTCAATCTACTGAGATAATCTTTACCTTTGCTGCGCATATAAAGCAAAAGGTAGGTAAACAAAAAGCCTGCGATATTTGTTAATATAGAAAAGGTAAATTATCAAATAAAAGTAAATAGAAGCTTATGTCACAGATTATTGGACATATTTCACAAGTTATCGGACCGGTAGTCGATGTGTATTTTGAGGGCAAAGGCATCGACACCGATCTGCTTCTTCCAAGCATTCATGATGCATTGACTATCAAACGCAATGACGGCAGAATTCTAGTCGTGGAAGTTCAACAACACATTGGTGAAGACACAGTGCGTACTGTAGCTATGGATAGTACGGACGGTTTGCAACGTGGTATGGAAGTAATTCCGACAGGACATCCTATTACTATGCCGGTTGGTAATCAGATTAAAGGCCGGTTGATGAACGTAGTAGGTGAGGCTGTGGACGGTATGCGCCCGTTGAGTAAGGAAGGGGCGTTTCCCATTCACCGTGAGCCCCCTAAGTTTGATGAATTGTCTACTGTGCAGGAAGTGCTCTTCACAGGTATCAAGGTTATTGATTTGCTGGAACCTTATTCAAAGGGTGGTAAAATCGGATTGTTTGGGGGGGCCGGTGTAGGCAAGACTGTGCTTATTATGGAGCTGATTAACAACATTGCCAAGAAACATA
>ENA-OPJQ01000108-OPJQ01000108.1-human-gut-metagenome-genome-assembly--contig:-NODE-108-length-18308-cov-4.117351_pt1 | contig 18308 bp, 18 predicted proteins | sample MGYA00241773_ERZ501671 | MGnify/ENA primary metagenome ERZ501671 (study PRJEB25962, sample SAMEA2042373) | human gut metagenome | biome: human gut; feature: human-associated habitat; material: faeces... | reverse complement strand
TAAGTGTTATTAAAACTAATTTAATAGAATAGTTATTAAATTAATAATATTCTATTAATATGGGTAATTTGTTATTAGAATTTGGGAAAAAAGTAAAATATTATAGAAAATTAGCTGGTTTTAGTCAAGAAATATTAGCAGAAAAGCTTGACCTTACTCCAACTACTATTACATTGATTGAAACAGGCAGAAATTTTGTAAATTCTGCGACATTAGAAAATATTTGCTCAGTGCTCAATGTAGAACCCTGTGCCTTGTTTGATTTTAAGTCAGATATGTTGACCAAAGAAAATCAGTACGCTCATCAAATTTCTACTCTTTCCAAAAATCTTAGCCCTGACAAACAAAAACACATTATTGAAATCTTAAAAACATTCCAATAGTTTATCGTCTTATTGTTATTCGTTCAAGTTTTCTCGCGAAACGAACAATCGGTTTTTCAGTGTCAGCAGTGATTGAATCAACCAGAATGGTTTTGCATCCCAAATTTTTACCGCATAAAACATCCGTTAAAGGTCTGTCACCTACAAAACAGGTAGTTTCAGACGTAATTCCGTGTTTATTCATAAACTCTTTTGCAACTTTTGTATCAGGCTTGTGAGCTTCAAAAACAATTGGAAAATCTGTACAAGAACAGACTTTTTCAATATATTCGGGATTATTGTTATTTGATACAACACCAATAAAAAAATCTTTTTTTACTTTCTCAAGCCAATTGAGAGTTTCCTGAGAATAAAAACCTGTTTTTGAGCCCATTAAAGTGCTGTCTAAATCAAACAACAAGGCATTTATTCCTGCTGCTTTCAGCTCATCTAAATCAATATTATAAATACTTTTTAAGTTGTAATCGGGTTTTAAAAACATTTTTACCTTTTTTATATTTACTGATTATTTTTTATACCAACTGTACGTGCTATTGCATACTTATAGTTTACAGGCAACTGAGAGAATTTCACGAAAACATCGTCATTTGTGTTGCCAAGCGGCAGCTCCTCTCCGTGCTCATTTTTAATACTTTCAACAACTGCCGTAAACTGTTCTTCAGGAGTTATAATTTCAACTTCATCAGAAAGAAGCATTTTGTTTTTAATTTTAACAGGCAGATAACCTTCTAAATCAACATCTTGAGGGAAATGCGACTTCGTCACCTCGCATAAGAAATCAGCTCCTGCAAGACCCTTTGAAATATTATAGCTGTAACTTTCCCCGTTATTTTCACCGAGTGCAAATCCTGTTGTATAACCTCTGTTACCGACTTTTTTAAGCTCATTAAAATATTTTTCAAGGTCAGCATCGTGATTTTTCAAAACTTCATCTATTGCCTGTCTGTAAGTTTTTGCAACAGCAGAAACATAATATAAGCTCTTTGTTCTTCCTTCAACCTTAAAAGAGTCAACACCTGCTTCAATAAGCTCAGGCAGCTGCTTGACAAGACATAAATCTTTCGGGCTCAAAATATGCGAGCCTCTGTCATCCTGATTTATCTCCAGATACTCGTCAGGTCTGGTTTCTTCAACAAGTTTATAGCTCCACCTGCAAGGCTGAGAGCAGTTGCCGTGATTGGCTTTCCTTTCGCCTTTTGAAAAATAATCGCTCAACAAGCATCTGCCTGAGAAAGAAACACACTGCGCACCGTGAACAAAACATTCCAATTCAACATCAGGAACCTGTCTTCTTATTTCAGCAATATCTTTAACAGCAAGTTCTCTCGCAAGAATAACTCTGCTTGCGCCTAAATCACGCCAAAATTTTACACTTTCATAATTAAGCGTATTAGTTTGAGTGCTAATATGAACGGGAATTTCAGGAAGATATTTTCTGACAAGGTTAAATACTCCGAAATCACTTAAAATTATTGCATCGGGAGCCGCATCTTTAAATCTGTCAATACAGCCTTCCAAAAGTTTAATATCATTATTAAAAGCAAATATATTTAATGTTACATAAGCTTTAGCCCCCAGAGAATGAGCCAAATCTACCGCTTGTTTCAAATTTTCCAGCGTAATTAATTCACCTTTTCTCATTGCTCTAAGGCTGAAATCAACAACTCCGAGGTAAACAGCATCAGCTCCGTATTTAATCGCGTATTCAAGTTTTTCAATATTGCCCGCCGGCATTAACAGTTCTACATCTCGCATAACTGTATATTATCCTAAAGAATACAAATAATCAACCGATTAGGTGATGCCCTTTTATGATTAATGCATAAGATATATATATAAAGAAATTCAAAACAGATTTATATGTTTATTGGAGAAGAAAGATTATGCAAACAATTGAAAATGCTGCAACTACATTAAAAGAAATTTGGGAATATCAGCACCCCGTTATGCACACATGGTTTGTATTAAGTTCTGTATCCCTTTGCTTTATGTTCGCTTTATTATACTTTGTAATATAAGTTAACACATAAAAAGGACTTTTTTCAACGTTCAACCTTTTATTTTAATGATATAATCATCTTATGAGAAAAGTTCGTGTATTTTTGGGATATCTAACCTTAATATTAATAGCAATCAGTATGCTTTACCCGTTTTTGGCAATGTTAAATTTATCTTTCGTTAATAACAACGAAATCTTTTCTAACGCAGGAAAAGTAATCCACACGAATTTAACCTTAGAAAACTACAAAAGTGTATTTAATCAAATCCCCCTAAGTGTTTATTTTTTAAACAGCCTTATTGTGGCATTTGTTACGACAGTCGGGCAGGTTATATTTGCGGCACTGGCAGGGTATGCATTTGCAAGAATGAATTTTAAGTACAAAAATGCTTTGTTTCTTGTAATACTTATTACTATGCTTATTCCGCCTCAGGTAAATATTATTCCGCTTTTCTTTTTAATGCGTGAATTACATTTGATTGACACGTATCAGGCTTTAATTTTACCGGCATTATTCGGCGGTTTCGGAGTATTCCTGATGCGCCAGTATTTTCTCGGGCTGCCAAAAGATCTGGAAGAATCCGCAAAAATTGACGGGTGCAACTTATTTCAAACGTTCTTTAAAATTGCGCTGCCTCTGGCACTTCCGACTGTTGCAACTCTGGCAATCTTCACATTTGTTACAACATGGAACAGCTTTATGTGGCCGTTAATCGTCACTAATTCTGAAGGAATGAGAACACTTCCTGTCGGACTTGCAATTTACAAAGGTAGTTTCAGAGAAATAACTCTCTGGGGAGAGCTTTTAGCCTGCTCTGTCATTTGCACAATACCTGTTATAGGAGTATTTTTACTGGGTAAAAAATATTTTATTTCTGATATTTTGCAGGGCGGCGTGAAAGAATAGCAAAAATTATGATATAATTACGCTATGGAAAATATAAGAATTACGGCTCCCGTTAAAAAACCTGAAGATATTGAAGTTTTTGCAAAAGAAACCTCTTGCAGAGATTATTATGTTTATTATAAAAAGTTTTTAAATAACAACTTTGAATATGTTAATGAATTTGTTCAGGCCGCAAAGAAAAATAACTGTGCAATTTACATAAATTTTAAACACGATATTACGGAAGAAAATTTGCCTGAAATAAAGAAAATGATTAGATTTTTAAAAACTGCAGGTATTGACGGCATTTTTATAAACAGCTTTGCTATTCTTGAAGCCATTAAAGTTTTCAATCTGCCGTTTAAAGTGATTGTCGATTCATATTTTGATATCCACAACCTTGCGGGGATTGACTTTGTAAACAATTTCCACAAAGTTGATGAAATTATTATCACAGAAGAAATTTATATGAAAAATATTGCCAAAATTAAGCAATACACAAAGCTTCCGCTTGCAATTGACAGCGATAACCTGCCTTATTGCGCTGAAGATATTAAAAAATTAAAAGCAATTGACAGCGTTGTTATAAAAGGAAAATTTAATTCTTCTGAGGAAATACTCGAAGGAATTGAGCTTGTTGAAAAAATTCTTGAAAAACCGAAGCTTTTTAAACATCAAAAACTTCCTTTCAAACATGTCAGAAAAAGCATTTATCAAACAAACCATTTTCTCGGAGTTGTAGTAAGTGCTGAAGGTCAGGATTTTAAGTTCAGTAAAAATATTAAAAATTTTGAATGGGAAATTAAACGTCCGAGAATAAAAACAAACAATGATTATTCAAAAAAAGACTTATACAAAATTAATCTGCGCTTATCTGAGCTTGCACAATTAAAAGAGCTGGAAAAATATATTAAAAAAACCGGCACAAATCCAGTTTATTCTATTGAATACGGAGAAATTCTTGCCACATGCGACCTTGCAACCAGCAGTTTCCATGAAATTATTATGAAAGTAAAAAAATTCTGTACCAAATACGGAATAAAATTTCAGCTTTCAACTCCGAGAATTCTAATAGAACGTGATTTTGACAGGGTTTACGAGTATGTAAAACAAATTCTGCTTACAAATCCTGCTCCTGATTCTTTAATAATTAACAATATCGGATATTTTTGGACAGTAATAAATGATTCGGATTTGAAAAATATTCCTATTGAAATCGGACAGGGAATTAACCTTTTAAACAGCTTGTCTATCAAGTGTTTAAACAATCTTGCACCGATTAACACTGTTGATTTTACTTCTTTTCCGGATATGGAAAGCGCATTAAAAACAATTAAGAAGATTAAAAATGATATTCCTTATAAAAAATACACTATCGCCGGAAATATAAGAGTGCCGAGTCAAGGCTTATGCCCGCTTAATAATGACAGCGCAATTATTTCAAGATTATCCTGTAAAGCTCCATGCCACAGGGGAGGTTTTGCCTTACATGACCCTTCGCTGGATAAAATGTTTCCCTTCACCTGCGACGGCTTTTGCCGAATGCACATGTTTGAGGATAAAATATTAGAAAACTTTGCATCGGTAGAAGAACTTGCCAAAGCAGGAGTTAACGAGTTTGTATTCGATTTGAGCGCATTGCATGCCAAATTCGTTACAATACTGTTAAACAAATTTTTTGAAGATTAACTATAACTTGTATCTCAAGATTGAATTTGAACCTTGTGACGATACAAAAAGCAAATTGCCGTTAACATGCATTCCATAAGGTTTTTGAATGTTTGAAATAAGAACCGAAACAGTACCTGTCGGTGTAATTTTTAGCACATTATTACTATTGTAATTAGAAATATATATATTTCCGTTATCATCGCTAACCATTCCGATTGGACCGTTTACACGCGAGTCTTTTAAGAAAATAACTCTTTTACCGTCTGGTGTAATTTTATAGACCATATTGTCAGCAAAGCAAGCAACATAAACATTACCGTTTTTGTCACTGGTAATACCAGTCGGACTGGCAATGTTATTGTACATTCCGTTTGTTTCTTCAATCTTGGATGTATCTTGCTGCTGCTTTTGCACTTCATCATGCTTTATAGTCTGCATATCAGTGTTAAGTGTAGAAGCTAATGCCTGAGCTCTGTTGTATGCCGTGCTTTCTGCCGGTATCAAAGATAAGTATGTTTTAGCTTTATCGGGCTGACCGAGTTTTTTGCTTAATTTAGCAGCTTTATAAACAGATTCATAGTCATCAGGCTTTCTTACAATAATTTGTTTAAACACAGCCAATGCTGCTTCATCCTGATGAAGATACTCAAGAATTGAACCCAAATTGTAGTATGCATCAATATAATTAGGATCAATATTTATTGCCTGCCTGAAAGATGCCATAGCTCGGTCATATTGACCCACTTTATAGAAGTCTACACCCATATTGTATTCAAGTTTAGCCTCTGTCGGAGGTTCATAAGGCTGAACGGGTTCAGCAAGAGCGAAACCCGTGTTAGCCAATAAACATAATGTTATTAAAAGTTTTTTCATTTACAGCACCATAAAATTTTTACAATAATATAATGTGGTTACTTGCATGACACTTCATCAAGTTTTTCTATTAACTTTTGATTTTTCTCTGCAAACTCGTGTCCTCTTGCAATTATAGCTAATTTTAAAATATTTGCAAGGTTGATAGGAGTAAGCTCTTTGTAGTTATCAGGAAGTCTTAAGCTCCAGTTTGCATCACCTGATGTACCCGGCCTGTTATAAACATCATAGATATTAAAGTAATCCGTAAAGAAAATTTGAATATTTTCCGCACAAGATGCAAACAATTCAACAAGCTTGGTTTGAGCTAAAAATTCAGCATCATCAGTTAATTTAACGATAATATCATCTTTATTATCAGCTTCCGCAAACAAATCATCTACAAGGTTTTTAGCGTGAAGATAGCCTGTATGCGTATGAATATTTTGGTCAGCCCACATTTTAATAGGTTCATTATCGTGAGTGCCTACCATAGCCCAGGTTCTTTTGTTGATATTACAGCATCTGTAAGGGTCCTCAGGCTTATCGGCTTCTACAAACTGCGTTAATTTCATACCTTGAAGTCCATAGGTTTCCATTACCGCTGCTACCGGGTTTGTAAGCGTACCCAAGTCTTCACATACAATTGCATCTTTATCCAGACCTTCTTCTTTTGCTGCTTCAATTACTATTTTTTCAATTAATCTGCCGTAATCTTTAATTTGCTGTTTGCTTAGAGTTTTAACTCTTTTTTCTTTATCAGCTGTAAGTTCCATATCCAAATCTTCAATTTTTGCAATAGCATATTTTGAAAGTTCAGGATGTTCCGGAGAAGAATAAAGTCTGCCCGCACCTTGTTCAATCATAGGTTTTTTGCCTGCTTTATAAACCCAAGGATCAATTAACCCAACAATATGGTCAATTCTTACACCACCTGGATTTTCTCTGAACATTTTTTTATAAAGATTTTTCAAAAGCTGACCGCCTTCGTCTAAAGAACCGTCTGAATTATATAATCTTTCAGGATCCATAACAGGGAATCCCCAAGCTTGACCGTCTTTTGAGAAGTAATCCGGAGGACAGCCCAAGCACCAGCCTTTTAAAAATAATGATTGATAAGCCCATGTGTCGCGGTCTGAAAATGCAACTTGTCTGTCAGCAATCATTTTAATATCATTTTCTTTGGCAAATTTTCTTGTTTCTTCATTTTGCTTGCTGATGATGAATTGTATAAACTTATACATTTCAATTTCATCAGAATATTTCTTTTCAATCTCTTCAATTCTTTTTGCAAATTCCATTCTTTGTTCTATGGATTCAGGATTAAAAAGGTTTTTGTCAGTTTCTGAATTCCATAACGGCCAGTAATCATTGCCGTGTTCAATAGACAAAGCTTCGTATAAACTGTCTTTATCCAGCCAGAAACTGTTTTCGCTTTTGAATTGTTTAAACTCTTTCTCAAGCTTTTTAACAGGATTTGCCTTGAAGTTATTCCATGCCTCCTGCAAAGCTTCGTTTTGTTTCTTATAAATATAAGAGTAAGCTGTTTTGTTGGTATCTTTATTGGGATTTTCATTTACGATTTGGTTATAAGTATCTTCCGAAAGAATTTTATTCCATGCCTTTGTAGTCAATTGTTTCAAATCAATAAACAACGGGTTATCAGAAAAAATAGTACCTGTATAAGGAGAAGAATCACAACCCTTTGTTTTACCTGCAGGTCCAAGCTGTATAGCATCAAATAAACCTGATGCATACCCAATAAATTCTTTACCCGCTTCGCTGTTAATACTTCCGAAACCTGTATTTTGATTTGCAGCAGCAGGGAAGCTTCCGTTATGCATAATAAAAGCCAAGTTTTTTTTGCCCAGTGCTTTTAACGCTTTTTTTATAGTCTTTTTTGATTTTTCGTCTAAAACATTAGATTGTTTTTCTAAAGTACAAGTCATAATTACCCCTTCTTCCTAAAATATCAACAAATCGATAGTATCATGAGGTATTTTTTTTTTCAACAGATGCCTAATTAATTTTTCTAATTCTTGAGAATTAGTTAAAAATAGTTAATTTTTTTAATAAAAAATTTATAAACACTTGACAATTTTTAATAAATACTTTAAAATAAGGGAAAAAGAACAGATTTTTCAAAAGTTTTTTATGCATATCCCTACATGGAGAGATTCGAGTACATAGTTGAGGATAGAGAGACAAAAGCGTAGGGCATTTTGAAAAGTCGACAAAAGTTTAAAAACAAAAAGAAAGGTGAAAAGATTATGACAAAAAGATTCGGCTTCACACTTGCAGAAGTGTTGATTACTTTAGGTATTATCGGTGTCGTAGCAGCTATGACAATGCCTACATTGATGAACCAAACAAATGGTGCTCAATACAAAACAGCTTACAAAAAGGCATTATCAGCAATGTCTCAAGCAGTAGTATTAAACGTAGCTCTAGATGACTACAACATGGCTGATACAGACAATACAGTAGCTGGCCAAAACTTTATTGATATTTTCAAAAACAGAATGAATGTTGTTAAAACTGCTGAAGGTACTTTAGGTTATACAGTATTAACTCCTGATGCTTCTTCAGGTGCTAGTACTGATAACTTTACTAGAGCTCAAAACTACACATTATTCTTCAATGACGGTATTGCATTCAGCTTCCCTAAAACAGCTCAAAAATGTACAAAAGATGCAACAAAGACTGGTACAGCTTGTAAAGGTATTATTGACGTAAACGGTCAAAAAGCTCCTAACAAAGTTGTTAAATGTGACTCTGGTAAAAGAGGCGGTACAGGCGCTAATGCATGTCAAGTTACTAACCCGACTGACATCTACCCAATCATTTTCTATGATCAAACAATCCTTCCAAACTCAGATGCAGCTAGAGCTGTATTATACGCTAAATAGTTTGGATAACAAACATATAAGAAAAGACTCTGAATTCGTTCAGGGTCTTTTTTTATATATATGAGTTTGTAAACATATGTTAACATTAGCTGACAAAAAAGACAATTTTTCGGGAAAGAAATACTTAATATATACATAAGGAATATTTAGGATAGTCTTAACACACTTTCTCATCAATAGGATCACACATAACTAAACTTAGGGAGGACACCAATGGCAATAGGTGCTGAGGATTACATTGACCAACTGTTGGTCAAAAAATATGCAGAAGAAAAAGTTGATAACCATGATAATGTTGAATCAATGGTTGACCCTGAAAAAATGATGGGCGCTATGAATGATTACGCAAGTATGTATCGTAATATGATGAACCTGAAGCAGCGACTTAACATTGCCTGTTACGCAATTAATGCAAGAACGGCAAGATATAATCGTTCGCCGCAGCAGCAATACTAGTTTTCTGTTCTCGGTTTTTCTGATAGAATTATCAAAGAAAGCGAGAACAAAACGATGGGAAAAATTATCCTGGCTTCTTCTTCTCCCAGAAGAGCCGATATTCTGAAAAAGACAAATGTAGAATTTAAAATCATTCCGTCACCGTATATCGAAGATCATACGACGACGGTTTTTTCTTATGAATTTATAGAGAACTTAGCGTACAATAAAGCAAAAGCAGTTATTCCGATAACAGATGAGCCGTCAATAATAGTCGGAGCAGACACTGTTGTTGTTCTTGATAATAATATTTTAGGCAAGCCTCATAACAAAGAGAACGCTTTTAAGATGCTTAAAAAGCTTTCAGGTAAAACCCATTTTGTTGTAACGAGTATTGTAACTATAAATACTGAAACAAATGAGGTTAAGAAAAACTCTACAACCAGTTACGTAACCTTTGAAAATTTGTCTGACGAACAAATAAACTTTTACATTGAAAACTACAAACCTTTTGACAAAGCAGGCTCCTACGGCATTCAAGAGATGCCTGAAGGATATATAAAATCATATACGGGTGATTTGGAAAATATTATAGGCATGAGCTCTGCCTCTTTAAAAAAACTGTTAGAATTCCAAAAGCTCCAATAAAAAAACGGCGGGGTGAAACTCCGCCGACAAAAAGATTCGAACTTTTTTAAAGCCTGCCTGCTTATTTGAGCAGGCACAGCTTTTGTATTAGATATTATTATTTAGCATACAGTACAGCTCTAGCTGCATCTGAGTTTGGAAGAATTGTTTGATCATAGAAGATTACAGGATAGATGTCAGTCGGGTTAGTAACTTGACATGCGTTAGCACCTGTGCCGCCTCTTACACCAGAATCACATTTTACAACTTTGTTAGGAGCTTTTTGACCGTTTACGTCAATAATACCTTTACAAGTTGCTGGGAATGTTCCTTTTGTTGGATCCATTGTACATTTTGCTGCTGCTTTAGGGAAACTGAATGCTATACCGTCATTAAAGAATAATGTATAGTTATTTGTTCCGTCAGGAGCAGCAGTAGCACCGGAAGAAGCATCAGGAGTTTGTACAGTGTATCCTAAGCCGTTGTCAGAAGTTTTTACAACATTCATTCTGTTAGTTATCATGTTATAGATTGTATAATCCCCTGTTGTTTCAGTATCAGCCAAATTGTAATCATCCAATGCAACGTTTAATACTACAGCTTGGGAAATTGCTGATAATGCTTTTTTGTAAGCTGTTTTGTATTGCGCCCCGTTTGTTTGGTTCATCAATGTAGGCATAGTCATTGCTGCTACAACACCAATAATACCTAAGGTAATCAAAACCTCAGCCAAAGTAAAACCTAAATGTTTTGTCATAATCTTTTCACCTTTCTTTTTGTTTAAACACTCTCATCTTTTCGTAAAACAGCTTACGCTCGAACCCAAAATAATCTTCACTATGTACTCTAAATCTCCATGTAGGGATATGCATAAGTCTGATTTTTTGAAAAAATCTTAGTTGTACACTTATTTTAAACCATTTTTAAGTGATTGTCAAGTAGTTTTAAGTGTTTATTACTTATTTTTAAACAAAACAAGTGTTGATGTCGCTTATTTTATGTTCTATTAAAAGGTATTATTAAATTTATGGATAATAAAAAATTACTTGGGAAACGCATAAAAGAAATAAGAAAATATAAAGGACTAACTCAAGAGCAGCTGTCCGAGATGATAGATATAGAAACATCATCATTAAGCGGTATTGAATCAGGCAGATTTTTTCCGTCACTGCATGTGTTAGACAAAATGTCTTCTGTATTAGAAATTGAACTTGTAGAATTTTTTAAGTTTACCAATGTCGATATACCGGATAACATTGATGATGAGCTGAATAATTTGATTTGCTCACAAGATAAAAACAATAAAATAATGATTTATAAACTATTAAAAGCAGCATTTTCAGTCATATAAAAAAACAGGGGATAAGCCCTGTTTTTTATTTTATAAATTTGCACCGCAGCATTTTTTGAATTTCTTACCGCTTCCGCAAGGACAAGGATCATTACGGCCTATTTTTTTCAAATCAATGCCTTCAAGTTCAGGTTTTTCGCTTTCTTCTTCTATAATACCAAGAGTTTTTGAAAATGCTTTTGATTTATATAAAACAGTAGTTGATGAGAATATTTTATTTTCCAAATATCTTGATTTATACTTTTCAAGAAGCTCTTCAAACGTCATTTTAGTACCCAGAAGATTATTTACAACATCCGTAAAGTTTTCATGACGTTCTGCAACTCTTTTGATAATATTTGCAGAAAACTTATCATTGTTTAAGAAAAATTCTACACATTCTTTAGCATTTTGAATATTTTCAGTGTCTTCAAATATCTTATTGAAAGTTTCATAAAAAGGAACTGCATACAAGCCTAATTCTCTATCATATACAATACCTACATCATAAACCTCTTTATGTGAAGAAAAACCACCTAAAGAATTTTCTAAGAAATTGTCATAAGAGTTATTGAATTCAGATACACTGAAATATTTGTAATCATCAGGTAAGACAACTTTATCAGAAAAATCAAGTTTTTCTCCGCCTTCTGCAAAGTCGTTAAACATACCTATGATATCATCTGCAAACTTATTTGTTGTAACAATTTCGTCTTTTCCGAAAAATTCAATAAATTTATTATAAATACTTTCAATGTTTTCTTCAATTTCTTTTTGCTTTTCAGGGTTATCCAAATATACAAGCTCAGGATTTTGGATAATTTTTGCAACAGAATATCTCAAAGCATCATCACGTTTTGAAGACGGCAGCACACCTGAAATTTCAAGTAAATAATATGAGTCATCAAACTTAAATATACGGGCAACAACATACTGTCCTGCACCCATTCCCCTAAAAGCAGTCATCTTTACAAGAGAAATTACATTATAGTTTTTCTCGTTAATTATGTTATTAAACTCAAAACCGTTTTGCAAAACTCTTTTTATTTCAAAAATTGATGAAATTGAATTCATTAACGCTTTAACAATTTTCTTTGAAGATGCTGAAAGTTTTTTGGTATTCTCAAGGAAAAGAGCTAAAATAGTTTTGTTATCAAGCTTTCTTTCAAAAATATAAGTAAAGCAGGCAGATTGATAATTCATGCCGCTTTGACCAACAGTATTTAAATATTCTTCAAAGTCAGGTTTTACAACACTGTCGTTTTGAACAAATTCAGCCAAGTCTTTTATAACGTCATTAATTTCTTTTAAATCTTCTAAAATAACCATAAGTCTCTCCTCTTTAGGTAAGAGAATACCTTAAAAGTATTAAAAACTCAATAGCATATCAGGTTAAATCTTATGGCTTTCTAACCTTAAGGATCTGCATCTTTGAGAATTCGCATTCAGGACACATTCTTGAAGCAACAGCATAGTCAGCTTTTGCCCCTGCCGCATCTCCTGATGCATTCTTAATCAATGAACGATAATAGTAAACTACCTCAGCAGGGTAGGAAACCTTTTCACCTTTTCTATATGCACCAAGCAAAGTGTTATAAATATCTAAGGCAGCTTTATATTCTTTTTGTCTCAAAAGATATTCTGCTTTTTCAGCCATAATATAAGTTCTGACGACTTTATCTTCTTCAGAATTAATTGCATTTTCAAATTCTTTAAGCATTTGAGCTTTGTCAAGGTAATTAGTTTTTACACCCAGAATATCATTATCAAAGCTGTCAGAAAAACTGTATTTATTAGCTTTTTCAAAGTCAGAAACAGCAGATTTGAAATCTTCCAGTTTATATTTTGCATAAGCACGTTGAGCATAAACTTCAGGATTAATCGGTACGAATGTTAAATAAGCAGAAGCAAGATTTGAAGCACCTTTATATTTACCTGCATCAAGCATAAAGTTTAATATCAAAGGCGTACAAACATATCCGAAAAATATTAAAGCAATTAAAGCCATTAAATAAGAGCTTTTTCTAGAAGTTTTTTTGTATTGCTCATATTGAGCTTCATCAATTTTGCTTAAATCAGGCTGAAATTTAACTTTTTGAAATGTACCGATATATTTAGCCAAATAAGACTCATATATGTAATTAACAATTATATAAGTCAAATATAAGCACATCAAAGGAATCAACGAAAGCAATATAACAACAGCTATAACAGGCATTTTCATAAATTCAGTAAAGAACGGGAAAATAACTAAATAAATATACAGAATAAGTTCAACTGCCACAAGGCTGTTTAAAATAGTATTCATTTTTCTGTAAGTTTTATTAACTTCGGTTAATTTTTCCTGAGGCAATTCAATTGCATAACGATAACCTATTTCTTTTAAGATTCCGCGCAATACAGTATTCCCTTTTACATTATAAAAATTGAAATACGGCGAATTCATAAATACATTTTTTCTAAAGTTTTTAATAATATCCATAAAACGATAATAACATTTTTTTTAATAAATTGCAATCATGCTCACAATTTTTTTTTGAGGTGATATAATAAAAAAGCAAGAGCAAAACAATAAAATATCGGGATGTAGCACTCTGCCGAGTGAAACAATCCGGTGAATTGTTTCACGAGAGGTGGCAGCGCACTTTTGAAAATGTGAAACATTTGAAAATCTAATATCGTCGGGATGTAGCGCAGTCTGGTAGCGCACCGTGTTCGGGTCGCGGGGGTCGCAAGTTCGAATCTTGTCATCCCGATATAATAAAAAAAATAATAATTAAATGAAAACTTAATAAAATCGGGACGTGGCGCAGCTTGGTAGCGTGCTACCTTGGGGTGGTAGAGGTCGCATGTTCGAATCATGTCGTTCCGACCATTTTTATTGCATGATATTATTCTAAAAATAAGCTTTTTTGAATAAGTATTTGTTATAAAGCGAGGTTTTATGTTGAATAGAGTAAAATCAGTCATGCTTATGACACTGCTCGGTTTGATTCTGGTATCAGCTGGCGGATATGTGGGCGGGCAAAATGGGGCGACAATGATGTTTATCATTGCTCTCATTTTAAATTTTTACAGTTATTGGAATTCTGATAAAATAGTGCTGAAAGCATATAATGCAAAAGAGTTGTCGGAGAATCAAGTGCCGGAATTATTTTCACTGGTAAAAGGATTATCAAGAAATGCGGGAATCCCTATGCCGCGATTGTATATTATTCCCACAGAAATTCCGAATGCTTTTGCTACCGGCCGGAATGAAAATCATGCCGCTGTGGCTGTGACAGAGGGATTAATATCGTTGCTTGACAGAGATGAAATCGCGGGTGTAATCGGTCATGAATTGTCCCATATCCGTCATCATGATACACTTATTATGACCCTGGCAGCTACCTTTGCGACTGCTATCAGTTATCTTGCGCAAGCCGCACAATGGGCCGCTATATTTGGAAGTGGACGTGACAGCGAAGGAAGAAGTAATAATCCATTTGCGTTGATTGCTACCATTATTATCGCTCCTTTAGCTGCATCACTGGTTCAAATGGCATTATCGAGGTCACGAGAATTTATGGAAGATGCTTCCGGGGCAGAAATAAGCGGTAAGCCTTTAGCGCTTGCCCGTGCATTACAGAAATTGGACAGTTATTCACGTCAAAAAGTTATGCCTTATGCAAAACCGGCTTCCTCCGGATTATTTATTATCAATCCGCTTGCGGCTGTTGGCGGTTATGCAACATTGTTTTCTACGCATCCTTCTACAGAGGAGCGTGTTAAAAAGCTGCATGAAATAGCAGCCCAAAAGAATTTATTCTAAGGAGGATAATAGTATGGCTAATGTAGAGAAAACTCTTGTATTGGTGAAACCGGATGGTGTAAAAAAACACATTTGCGGTGAAGTAATTTCTCGTTTTGAGAGAAAGGGACTCATTCTTCATTCCGTAAAAATGATACAGGTTCCGGAAGAATTAGCGAAAAAACACTATGCAGAACATGCAGGGAAAGACTTCTTCAATGATCTGATTTCTTTTATTACATCCGGACCTGTATTGGCAATGGTTATTGAAGGGGAAAATGCAGTAGCAGCCGTCCGTCAGATTAATGGCGCAACAGATCCTATTAAGGCAGTCCCGGGGTCTATCCGTGGTGATTTTGCCACTTCTATTGATGAAAACGTTGTTCATGCATCTGATGCTCCGGAAACTGCAGCAAGGGAAATTGCTCTGTGGTTCCCTGAATTAAATTAGCAGGGAGGGCTGTTATGGCAAAAGTTTATACTCGTACCGGGGATAGAGGACAAACCAGTCTATATACCGGGGAACGTGTATCCAAAGGAAGTCTTCGTGTTGAAACGTATGGCACAATTGATGAGGTAGACTCTGTCTTAGGAAGCGCTCGTGCTTTTGTCGTTCATCAGAATGTAAAAGAAACCATTTTTAAGATTCAGAAAGATCTTTGGCTGTTGATGGCGGATATTGCCAGTCTTGGGAAAGAACCTAATATTGGCAGTAACCATGTGAAAGACTTAGAGCAGACTATTGATAAATATACGGAAGAATTAGAACCTTTGGATCATTTTTTGGTTCCCGGAGAAACACAGGGCGCCGCGTTTCTTGATGTAGCCCGTGCCGTAGTCCGTCGTGCTGAGCGGAGTATGTGGAGACTTTCTGAAACGGAAGAGATTCATGAATCAGGGATTCGCTATCTTAATCGGCTTTCTGATTTATGCTTTACTTTGGCCCGTTATGAAACAGAAGTGAAGTAAAAGTTATTCGATAAATATGCTAAACTAAGAGGAGATATTCGGATTGATGGGTATCTCCTCTTATGTTTTTCGTTAAAATTTATATTCGGAACAGAAGATATTTAATGGATATTATAATACTATAATACGAATAAATTTTGTTAATATTTTGGAGTGTTACAGGATGGAACAAGATATATTGCAGATTCTTGAATTTAATGAAATCAGGCGTATGCTTGCCCAATTATGCCCTTCTTCTTTATCAAAAGCAAAAGCTATGAATCTGCAGCCGTCTTCGGAACCACGGATAATTGCAGAACATCTGCAGGAAACGGAAGAGGCTTCAATTTGTTTGCAAAAAGAAATATCATCACCCTTGGGAGAGACCTATGACATCATTCCATTTATAGATAGAGCGGAGAAAGAAATGATACTTCTTGCCGGAGAGTCTATGGAAATTTCTTCATCGCTTGAAACCTATCAAAAGATGCATGAGTATTTTAGTGGGGAAAGACATTTACGCTATCCGATTTTGGAAGAAAAAGCGTCTTTAATCTTTCCCTTGGATGGTTTACTCAACAGAATCCGGCAGGTTTTTGATGATAAAGGCAATATACGGGATAAGGCATCTATGAAGCTGTCCCGTATCAGAGGAGATATAGAAACAGTTAAAAGCAGGATACGGAAATCTTTCAGGCAGATACTACATGATAAAGATACCGCATTATACCTGCGGGATGCGATTATTACACAGCGCAACGGGCGGTATGTAGTGCCTGTCAAAGAAGAGTATCGATATAAATTTGATGGAATCGTTCACGATCGTTCCTCTACCGGGCAAACACTCTTTATGGAGCCGATGATTTCCGTGCGTCTGAATAATGATCTTATTGAGCTGGTACTGGCAGAAAAGCAAGAAGTGATGGAGGTTCTGAGGGAGCTTACACGGCAGATCAAAAATAATAGTGCAGTTATTCGAAAAGATTGCCATATTGTTTCATATATGGAGTTTATCTTTGCGCGGGGACAATTGGCGCTTGCTATGAATGGAGTTCGGGCGACTTTCTCAGCTGCCGGTATATTGGATTTAAAGGACGCGAGACATCCATTGATTCCTGCGGATAGAGTTGTTCCTATTTCGCTTACATTAGGAGAAAATTTCAAAATACTTGTTATAACAGGGTCCAATGCCGGCGGGAAAACAATTGCTATCAAAACGGTGGGCATATTGGCATTGATGAATCAATCAGGTTTATTTATCCCTGCTGCAGAAGGCTCAATGATGCCCGTATATAACCACATTTATTCGATTATTGGTGATGACCAGAGTATTCAATATAATTTATCGACTTTCTCCAGCTATATTACGCAGTTGGTTTCATTTCTACCTTATGTGAATGAAAAGGATCTTGTACTTTTAGATGAATTGGGAGCAGGGACGGATCCGATTGAAGGTGCCATGTTGGCACAGGCGGTTACGGAATATCTGGTAAATAAAAATGTGAATTCTATTATTACGTCACATTTTAGCGAGATGAAGAAACTTGCCTACGAATTGTCAGAAGTTGAAAATGCATTTGTTGAATTTGATAAGGAAACGTTATCACCGACTTATCATTTGGTTATTGGAGTTGCCGGAAACAGCAACGCATTTAATATCTGTCGGCGGCTTGGTATGCAGGAGAGTATATTGAATCGGGCAGTTGAGCTTCAGCAAAGATCACCTTTTCATAATATGGAGATGGTGATGAATCATCTAAATGAGCAGCGAAAAGAATTGGAGCAGGAGAAAGAATCTATCCGTATCATTCGGCAAGAGTCAGACAGAGTAAAAGCTCAATTGCAGGAGGAGCAAGAGGAGTTTTTATTGAAGAAAAATGCCATACTGTCAAAAATGCGGGAAGAATCCTCTGATATAAAACGTAATTTGAGGATTCAGGCTGAAAAAATAATTAGAGATGTTAAAAAGGCATCAAGTCTCGATAAAGATGCTTTTACGAAACATGTGGGAACTACAAGAAGTGCCATTGAAAATATGAAGATTCCGGAGATTCGGTCGAAGCGGGGGCTTGTTGCTAATGAAATCAAACGGGGAGATATTATTTATATAGATACGTTAGGCAGTAATGGAAAGGTGATTTCTGTAACTGGTAAGAAAATCACGGTTGCCTGTGGAGTAGCCAATATATGTGTGGATATAAGCCATTGTTTTGCTGCAGAACAGTTGGTGAAGATGATTCCGCAAAAAATATCACACCAAAAGAAAAATGTATCAAATTTACGACATGAGGAAGTAAGTACATCGGTAAATGTGATTGGCAAAACTGTATATGAGGCAATTCCTGAAATAGATAAATTTTTAAATGATTGTATAATGGCGGGAGTTTCCCCTGTGCAAATCATTCATGGAAAAGGGACGGGAAGCTTGCGGAAGGGAATTCATGATTACTTGAAAACGCTTCCGTTTATAACTGATTT
>ENA-OPJQ01000106-OPJQ01000106.1-human-gut-metagenome-genome-assembly--contig:-NODE-106-length-18668-cov-4.841509_pt1 | contig 18668 bp, 17 predicted proteins | sample MGYA00241773_ERZ501671 | MGnify/ENA primary metagenome ERZ501671 (study PRJEB25962, sample SAMEA2042373) | human gut metagenome | biome: human gut; feature: human-associated habitat; material: faeces... | reverse complement strand
CAATATGTATGGCATGGGAGGTACAGGCGGAATATATCCGGGCTACTCTGGAAACTACAATTATAATAATTTATATACAAGCAATATGGATCTTTCTGCTAAAGTTAAAAGCCTTGAAGATGAACTTGAAGTTGCAAAAAAACAAATAAAAGAGTTAGAAGAATCTAAATCTGATAAAGCAGATTTATCACATAGCAAAACACCAACAGATGAAGAACTTGAAGCAGCAAACAAGAAAAAGACTTCATCTGATGCAGACGCTGCTTCCAAAAAGAAAACTGATGATACAATAGCAGCTGATAAGAAGAAACCTGCTGATGCAGCAAATAAGCAAGAAGAAACTTCAGAAACTGCTCTTAAAAAAGGCGCAAGTATAGAAAAATCAGACAAAGATTTTGATAAGACTTTAGATAATATATTAAAAAGCTCAGGATTTAACAAACTTGAACCACAAGAAAAGAATTATATAAAAAATAATATAAATGAAATATATTTAGATGATAACGGAAATGTAAGATATAATATTACAGCAGTTGCACACGATACAGACAGGGTATCAACAATTACTTCAAGATTTTACGCAAATGGCGAAACTCCTGATTTAAAAGTCGGACGTGCTAAATTTAACACACAAAAATCAGAAACAAACTCTATTACCGAACCACACTCCGGCGATACAATAATAGCTAACGGTGTTTCTGAATACGGATTGAAAGCATTAATTAAAGAAGCAAAAAACGGAATTACAAAACAAGGCGAAATTACAAAAACAAACAAAAGAATATCTGACTTAAAATCTGATTTTATATCAGGAAAAAATAAATTATCAAAAGCGTATGTCCTCCAAAATCACTTAATGTCAGAAGCTGAATACGATAAAGTTATCAGTGAAAAATATAAAGTTTAAAAACTTTATAAGTCATTAAAAAGTTTGCATTTATTTATATTTACATATGAAGCCTCTCCTGCATAGAGAGGCTTCTTTTTGGGTACAATCATGATATATACAAAAGATATAGTTTGTAAAGATATGTAACAAGAAAAATCAGAAAAAGCAATTATCTATTTTGTATATACTTTATATATACAAGAGTATAAAAATACGGAGATACTAACATGGGCATCTATGATATTACAGGCTGGTCCGGAGGCGGACGCAGACCGATTAATTATGGATTAAAAGCAGGACAGTTCAGAGGCATGGGCAGAGTAAATGTCTTCCCAAGCAGCACAACAATTGTCAATAATAATATTATTGGCGGTGGCGGCTGTTATAGTAACAGTTATGACTGCGGCTGTAATAACGGCGGAAGCAATAAATTCATGAACTGGATGCTCGGTATCGGTGTTGGTTCTACCTTACTTGGCGGAATCTTAAGTATGTTCGGAATTGGCGGTGGTCAAAAAACTGAGGGTGCCGGCGGTAAAGAAGAAAAGGCTGAAGTTAAAAAAGAAGAAACACCTAAAGAACCAAGTAAATTGGATCAAGCCAGAAAAACTCTTGACAGCTTAGGTATGACAAAAGATAACGGATACACAGTTTCAGTTGATGAAGACGGCAAGATTACATATCACTACAATAAAGACGGAATTGATGTTGAAGCAGATAATGTCACAGATTTAATAGACAAAATCAACAAAGCTAAAAACAAAGATAATAATTCTACAACACCTTTAGACGAAGTTGACGAAACAGTTGAAACTCCGACTGAAACACCTGAGGATATTCAAACTCCGGGCAGCGGAAATAAACCTAATGCATCTACAAGAACAGGTACAGGCACTCCTGCCGGTTGGTACAGAGCTGTTAATGACGGACAAGAATTAAAAGCTGAAAAAGCTCAACTTGAAGCTGCACAAAAAGCAGGTAAAAACCCTGCACAAGAATTAGTAAATAACTTATTAGACACTAAATTAGGAAATGTTATAACTGATGCTGATAAAAAAGAATTGTTAGCAACAGTGATAAAGAAAAACCCGAGTGTATTCAACGCTGACGGCACATTAAAAGACGGCGCAGACGTATCAAAACTCGATGTTCCAACTAAAGAATGGATGGAAAAAGAGTATAATGTACAAGTCTTAAAAGAAAATGCTGATGGAACTAATACAGTTGTTAAGAAAAGAGTTGAAGGTCATTCAACAAGAGAACGCAGAAAAGCAGCAGACGGCACTTATCACCAATACGACTCAGCAACAGGTAAACAATTAAATGATAAATATGCAAACGGAACTCAATTATCAGGCAAAGACGGATTTACCGCAGTAGTTTGGTCAGATGGTTCAAATGTTACATATCGTCAAAACGGTAAACCAATAACAGATAAAAACCAAGTACCTCAAGATTTAAGACAACAAGTAATAAAAGAAATGGTAAGATTGAGAAAAGGCGGCACAACAACTGCAGCAAGCTCACAAAATTCAATACAAGGTAAAAAGCAAGCATTAGAAAATAGCGCATCATTCAAAAAAGCTGGCGGGAAAGATGTTAAAATCACTCAGAATAGTGATGGAACATTCACTGCAACATTTAAAATAGCAGGCGGAGAACGTACACTAAGCGGAGCAGCACTTGATAAATTTATAAATTCATAAAACACTCCCTTCGGGGAGTTTTTTTTTGCGTAAATTATATTTACAAAATCTTTTCAAGTATTAAAAAAAAGTGTATACTTATAAAGTAGTTCTTAATTAAAGAACATTTGTACATAAACAGGGGGTTATATGGAAGACTTAAAAGTAGCTATTGGTTCGGATCACGGTGGTTTTCACTACAAAGAACAAATTATCGAATATTTAAAATCAAGAGATATACCATATATTGATTTAGGTACTTACACAAGAGAATCATGTGATTATCCGGTTATAGCAAAACAAGTTACAGCTAAAATCGCTTCAGGTGAAGCTAACAGAGGCATCCTTGTCTGCGGAACAGGTATCGGTATGTCTATTGCCGCAAACAAATCAAAAGGCATCAGAGCAGCATTGTGCGGAGATACTTATTCTGCAAGAGTTTCACGTGCTCACAACAATGCAAACGTTTTATGTCTGGGCGAAAGAGTTATTGGTGAACACTTAGCTCTTGATATCGTTGATATTTGGTTAAAAACAGGTTTTGAAGGCGGAAGACATAAACGCCGTATTGATGAAATTGAAGCATAATTATTTTAATAGAAAGTCTTTCTCCAATCAGATTATTTACTTCTTTAAATAGTTTATGTTATTATAATAAAACTTATAGTGACAGATTTTAAAGGAAAAATAAATGAGCGAAGAATTAGACTCAAAAAAATTAGCCTGTGTTATTGCAAGAACACTTGATGACAAACTTGGAAAAGATATTACCATTTTAAATATAAGTAATGTTTCATCTCTAGCTGATTACTTTGTAATCGTTACAGGTGATTCTACACCGCAGGTTAAGGCTTTAATGAACAATACAAAAGAAAGAATTAAAGAACTGTTTTCCCGTGCTCCTATCAGAATGGAAAATGATTTGAAAAATCGTTGGAATTTATTGGATTACGGTGATGTAGTTGTACATATTCTTCACAAAGAAGAAAGAGAAACTTATGCCATTGAAAAATTTTGGAGCAATGCATTCAGCATAGCAGAAGATGAATGGCGTGAAATCTCAAAAGATTATTCAGAATTTTAATAACGTAAGCGGCTTCACAATTCAGTGGAGCCTTTTCTTTGAAGCTGTTACATTTCTAAATACTGTTGCAAAATGCTGGAAATAATGTAAAATATAAGATGTCAAAGTATAAGATAGAAAAAGAGCAGGTTAAGATGACTAAAGAAACTGAAAAACAAATTAATGATTTAATAATGGCGATGGCTAAAGACCCTCAAAATATTGATAATTATCATAAACTTTCAGAACTTTATTTGCAAATGGAAGATTATGACAGAGTTATGTCTGTATTGGAAAGTCTTTTAACTATAAAACCTGATGATGTTCAAGCACTTGTCGGTATGGGTACTATGTGGTTCTATGAAAAAGATTTCAGAAAATCACTATCATATTATAACAGAGCGCTTGAAATTAATCCTAAAAACTATCTTATATATTATAATATCGGGAATGTCTTTGCTGAATGGAAAAATTTTCCTAAAGCGTTATTCTACTATAACAGAGCTATTGATTTGAATTCAACAAACCCTGAAATTTATAACGCTATTGCATTGTTATATCAAGACAACGATGACTTTGTTGAATCAAAAGCTTATTATGAAAAAGCATTATCTCTTGATCCGGAAAATATTACTGCACTTGTTGATATGGGTAACGTATGTTTCAAACTTTTTGATTATGAAACTGCACTCGAACTTTACAAAAAAGTTTTTGTTTTAAACCCTGACAACAAAATTGTGGCTATTTGCATAGGTAATACTCTTACTTTGATGAAAGAAAGAGAAAAAGCTTATAATTACTTTGAAAAAGCTTTACAAATGGAAGGCGATAATTATAAAGCATATATCTGCTATGCTATTGCACTTTCTGAATTTGGCGAACACGAAATGGCTGATGAAATGTATAAACGCGCAGAAGCTATTGCACCTAAAGAGATTAATGCACAGGTGCTCAGGGCAAACCTTTATACAAACTACAACCGTATTGATTTAGCATTAGATTTATATAAAGAAGCAATCAGACTAAAACCAAACAGTGCAGAAACCTATATGCTGCTTGGAAATGCTCACTACTTAAACAATGAAATAGAACAGGCAATAGCATCTTACCGTGCATCAATAAATCTTGCTCCGGAAAATGATGAATACAGACTTGTTTATACTCAGGTTTTAGATGAATATATAGACAAAAAACGCAGCGGAGCAAATGTATAATGAAAACAAATGATACCCCCTATATGATTGAAAGAATTGTAGCAGCAGCTTCCTATTTAACTATGGGTATGGCAGGTTTTATATGGCTGTTAATCACTTTATTTACCAAAGCAAGATTAAAACCGTTTTTATTGTATCATATTGTACAATCAATAATGATTTCATTGATTTTTGTCATATTGTCAATGTTTTTGGGCTGGGTATCAAACATTTTAAGTTTTATTCCGCTTATTAACAAACTTACCGCTCAAATAACTTTCTTGTTAAATATGCCTTTATTGTTTGATTATTCACTTATTCAAATATTTATATACTCATTATTAATATATCTTGCTGTAACATCTTTTTTAGGCAAATACAGTTATGTTCCGTATTTATCTGAACTGGTTGATCAAAATGTAAGACACTAATAGCAATTTTTTTTCTGCTGAGTTTTTTAATAAATATATAATTAAAAATTTAGGGGAAATTATGTCTGTTGAAAAAATAAACGGTTCAAAAGCTAAAACAATTATTCAAGCGCAGACACAACAAAAAGCGGAAGAACAACCAGGCGAAGCTGTTGATAAAAAGTTAAGTAATTCTGCAAAATATATGATTGGTGCAACTGTTTTAGCAGGTACAATTGCAATCGGAATTATCGGACACAAAAATAATTGGTGGAGAAAAGGTGTAAATGCAGTTAAAGAAGAAGCATCAAATCTTCACACACCTCACACTAATAAAACACCCGAAGCAACCCCAAATACTCAGACGCTTCAGTCAAAACCACAGACAAATCCGGAGATAAATACTGCCGGAGAAAGTGTTAATCCGGAAGTAAAAACAGAAAGACTTAATTTAGATTACAAGAGAACAGAATTAAAAGACGGTTATGTTTTAGAATGCGATGCTAGCGGCAAAACATTTATTAAAAAAGCTGATTATTTTGGTGACGGTTTTCAATACACCTATGAGCATAAGTTAGAAAACGGTAACACATTAGAGGTCAGAAAATTTACCAGTTCAGGAAAATTATCAGACGGAGAAGAACTGCAAGGTGAAGCCCAAACTATATTTATAAAAGACAAAAACGGTAACAAATTATACTCATCAGCTTATGAAGAAATAAATAATAATTCAAGAACTGAAATTATATATGACTACTCTAATATGATTATGTATCAGACCAAATCAAACGGAGATGTATTTAAACAAAAAATAACAAGTATAGAAAAAAACGGTAATCTCTCCCTTGATGTTAATAAAGAAAAAATCACATACGAAGAATTTGAAAAAATCAGAAAGGATACATTGGATGCAATTCTTCCAAAAGGTTACGATCGTTTAAAAGCAAAGCATATAAATCATTTTCCTCATAAAATTAGCGATGAAACAAAAGAATTTTATCGTGTAGGCAGATTTAAAAGATTAAAACAATCATTAGGCAACGACTGGCATCTGACTGCTGTGAAATCACCTGCTGACGGAAGATATGAACAAAGTATAAGTGTCGGTGACACCTGGGGTTTATCGCCGCTTTATAGAAAGAGCAGACACACAGTAAACAACGAAATAATAGAAACAGAAGTAATCAGCTTACCAAACGGTAAAGAGTTTATGAAAAAATTTAATGCATCCAAAAACGAATATATATACGAAAAAAATGGTAAAAATATTTCAGAACAAGAATTTAATGAGAAAAAAGAAATGGTTTTATCACAAGTCGGCAAAAAAACTTCAAAAAGAACATTTATACAAAAATATGATGTTTTCTATGATAATAATGATAAATTTGCAGGCTACTTCAAATATAATGAAGATGGAGTTCAAGTAGAACGTGTAATTGCAGATTTTGACGATCCGGAAAAATTAATTATTGCACAATATGATGAAAACGGTGCAATAATTAAAGATAAAGTCAAATGGATTTCAGTCAAGGACTTTGATTTATCTGAGGTATGGGAAGATCAAAAAAAATATGGTTTATTATAAATATAAAAAGAAAAACCTGCACAGAATGTGCAGGAATGTGGCTTAAATAAAAGATGTATGACTAAGATTTAGTAGTTTTTGATAAAACTATTGCATTGGATAAAGGGATTCCGCCTTTCATCTGCGGTTTATTAACAACCTGACCGTTTACATACATAACTGTTGAACCGCCTCCGTCCAGGTTCATTGCATTTGTACATCCAATTGACTGCATGAAGGAAGCCAATTCCATTAATGTCATTCCGATAGAACTTCCTTCACGACCGTCAACGGCAACTAGAATCAAATTATTATCTGCGGTGTAGCCGATAGCGCTTCTCGGGTTACGTCCTCCGATTGCACCAAGTTTTTGTGCTGTCATATCAACGAACACTTCGCTGTTGCGAACTAAATAAGGTCCGCCGCTTATAATATGTTTAACATTTTTCCATTCAGGGTTAGTATTTATAATAAGTTCAGCATCTTTTTTATCAAGTAATGGCTGTAAAACACTCTTAGGACCTGAAATTACATAACCGTTTTGAGGGATTTCAATAGGGTTTGCAGAAGCCTTTGTAATCTTGCCTTCAACTACCTGAAGCCCCATACCGTATTTTGGAGCATATGGCGAATATTTTCCCCACTCTGAAGTATAAACAAGTACGTAAGTAGAAAGCATTCTGGGTTGATTAATATTGTTAACAGGAATAGTTTTTCCGCTGCCGCTTACAGATGCGTTAAGCTGAACTCTGGCAATATCGAATCCGTTATCGAAAATTCCCATAGCTACCCTATCGTAAATAGGACCGGTGTACATCTTCTTATTAATCATTAAAGTTCCGAGAGGAACGCCTGTTTGAGGCTTAAAGTATGTACCGTTTAATGCAACGACTGCATTTTTATTTTTAGCAATTGTGGTTATTGTTCTTCTGCTTTGTAAAGTTGTGTCTGATGAAAGTGCCGGAGTTAACTCTAAATCTTTAGCCAGTTTCATATCTACTTCTACTACATTTATTCTGACAGGTTTACCGGCATAGTATTTTGTAAGTTTTATGTGCTTTACCCCGCTTGTTACGTCATAGATTGCCGCTTTCGGATATTTCTGCCTTATTTTTTCCTCAAAATTTCTTTGCCGCACTTCAGGAGAAATTTCATTAAGAATTTTCTCCTTGAGCTGACCTGTATCAAAGTCAGGAGCTGTAACCTGAGCAATTTTTGCATTTCCTGCGTGGATTGGTACAAGCCCCTGACACAAAATTAAAACCCCGATTATTGAAACATTAATTGTTGTTTCAATTAATTTTTGGTAATCAAATTTTTCATGCAAAATCAACGTATCCATAACGTCACCTATAAGTTAGAGTAACCGGATACCTTTTTGATTTAAGAGTGGGTTGGGGATTAACACTCATCGGAAACCTAAATTTAAAATCATATAGGAACTTCCTACTACTATTGTAACATATTTTAACAAACACTTCAATCCCTTATGCAGTAAGGATTTTACAAAACTAAATAAAGTATTTTATACACTTCTAAAGAAAAAAAAATATAAGAGCCTTTTATTTACTGAAAAGGCTCTTAATATATGAGTTTATATGGTTTATAAGCTATTCAACATCTTGTAAATATGTTTGAACAATTTTAGCAGCTTCTTTTGAAGAAACTGTTTCGTCAGAAGAAGTTATTTTAGGAACTTTTCCTGATTCTCTTTCAATTATGAAGTTCATATATGACTTGTCACCAAAAACACCATTACTTAAAGTTAACTGTGCTTTTTTACCTAATTTAGTTTCACGAAGGTAAACATCAGCATTTTTAGTTGTTGCCATATATGTGCCTAAATCATTGCTTGTTCTGGTTGTTGATAATTTTTCAAACATATTGCTGACAATTTGTACTAAAGGATTTTTAACTCTTACACCTTTTTTAAGTGTATCAAGGGCTTTTGCATTACCAAAAGAAACTGTATCACCTTTTTCAAAAGAATTTAATAAACCTTTTTTAGGTCCGCAGAAGTTATTATTCTGCATAATAAAAGATTGTGGAGTAAATGTAATTTTTGAAATCATTTTCATATCTTTCTGTTTAATAAATGTATATTACACACTTATTAAACAGCAAACAACATTTTGTGTCAATTATTACTTATAATTCAATTTTTAAAGCAGGGATAATCATCAGGTATTATCCAATCGTTTAACTGAATAATTTTAGCTGCATTATTACAATTCACATAAAGTCCTTCCTCAGTCCCGTCCCAGTCTGAATGGATATAAGGTTCAACCCCGAGATTTTTAAAATATTGATTTCTATCTCCATCAGCACCAGCAGGATAAAAGCCAAATAGAAATCTGTCTTTACCTGGTATATCTTTTTTTATTCCTGAAGCCTTCGGATAAAAATAAAAATCCTGACATAAATATGCAAGTTTAACAACAGAACCGTCTGTAAAATACACATATAAATTATTATTTATATTTTCAAGTTTTGTGTATTTTATATAATCTTTAAAATATTCATTAAAAACTTTCAAATTGCAAGAATATGAGTTTCTATCAGCATAGTCACATTCAGCCACAAGTTTCCAATCAGTACGCATTTTATTTTTATCTTGCTCAGCCATAATAATAGCCTGATTTATAGTAGAATAAAATTTCTTAAGTCTTGTTTCAATAATTTGCTTATTATGATTTTGAATTAATGAAGGCATAGTCAGCGCAGCAACAACACCGATAATACCTAGTGTAACCAAAACTTCTGCTAGAGTAAAAGCATACTTGCTCAGACTGTTCAAAATGACTACGTGCGTAGCACCTTCTGCGAGAGTAAATCCCTTAATGATGGAGCTTAAAAGTTTGCCCCCCCCCCGACATAACTAAAATCTTTCATAAATTACTCCTTTCTTTATTATAACAAAATAAATGTTAATCAATATCAACAGGTTCGCGCTGAATTTTTTCAATTGCCTCACGTGCTGTAAATACCAATGTTTCAGGAACATTTGCAATGGTTGTAAATTGTCTTAAAACATCAACTACACGTTTGAACGAACGTACAATATCACCTTCGCCCATGTCAATTTGTTCTGTTATAGTTTCCCATTCTGCTCCTTCAACCCACAACTCAATTAAAGATGAGAAATAAGGATTTATATACATTGGAGCTTCAACTGAATAACGGCTTTGAACCTTTTCAAGCTTACGTCTGACATTTCTTATTAAATTTAAAGTCTTTCTTACAGGTTCTGAAATTGGAAGATATGGAATATCTATTCTCAAATCTTCTGTTGTCAATGCACAAACAACAGCCGCAAGCTGGGAAGGTGATAAGTTATCCAGAACGTTAGAAAAAATAATTTCTGCAATAAACAATTCGTTTTCAGAGCGTATTTGCGAGGTTGTTACACCGCGTTCAGTCGGATAATCATCTCTCAAGTAACCCATATCTTTTAAAACGCTTCTGTGAGCAAGGAACTTATTCCAAAATATATCGCGCTGTTTTTCAATTTCTTTTTCAAGTTTATTTTTACGAACAGAAAAACGTTCAAGAACCTCAAGATTTTTTGAATGCTTTTTATAAAATTTGCAGGTATCACAATGAAAACCGTGCATTTTTTCGAGCATAGCTTTTGTTTGTCTTCCAAATTCAACAGCTTCCGGAGATAACGGTCTGTTTTTAGATTTTTCCTGTTTGCATATTTTTTTGTAAGTTTGTCTGTTTTGAACATATATATGACGCAGCTTATCATATTCTTGCAATTCTGTATCACAAAGTTTATACGGACACACAAACTCTCTTGATTTTAATTCATTATCAATTTGTTCCTGCGCTTTTAGCAATGGTTGAAGACGGGAACCTGATGAAAAATAACCGAAACTTTTCAATATAAGTTCTTTTGCTTCATCAAGACTGAAACGCTGAAGAAGGTTTAGAACCATTGAATAGCTTGGTGAAAACCGGCTTTCAAGAGGGTTTGCATCACTTAAAACAAGTTCTGCAACTTCTTCAGGGGACTGAAACTGTGTTCCAACAACCGTTACATATCCGACTTCATCCATACCGCGTCTGCCTGCTCTGCCTGACATTTGCAAAAATTCGCTTGCAGTAAGCATTCTGTGACCGCTGTCTGTACGTTTACTGGTTGAACTTATGACCGTAGAACGTGCCGGCATATTAATACCTGCTGCGAGAGTTTCTGTTGCAAATACAACTTTTATCAAGCCCTTTTGGAAAAGTTTTTCAACAAGATTTTTCCAGGCTGGTAAAAGTCCTGCGTGGTGGGATGCAACCCCTTGCAAAAGATATTCAATATGTTTGTTATTATAAAGGTGCGGATTTTCAGCTATATATTCATCTATAAACTGCTTAATCTGTGCCTGTTCGCCTTTTGTTACAAGTTCAAGAGAAGAACATTTTTCCATTTGCTCATCACATTTTTTTCTTGAGAATGTAAAATAGATAGCAGGAAGCATATCATTCTCTTTTAAGTTTCTTATAATATCTTTTACATAAGAACGTTTGTTTTGAAGTTTTTTACCAAACACACGTTTTTCTGGTTTAATCTTTTTATTTAATTGTCCGCTTGGAGTCAGAAGCGGTAAAAGCTTCGAAGGTTGTGAACTGTCAAAGTAATAAAATCTCAAAGGTACAGGCCTGAAGTCAGTATCAACAAGCTCAGTTTTTGAATGGACTGTATTTATCCAGTCTGTGAGTTCATCCGCATTTGCAACAGTCGCCGAAAGAGCTATAATCTGAACATTTGTCGGGCAGTAGATAATACTTTCTTCCCAAACTGTTCCGCGCTGTTCATCGTTCATATAATGAACTTCATCAAGAACAACATATTTCACATCTTTCATATTATCTGTTACAGAGCCAAAGTTTGTACCATAGAGCATATTTCTGAATACTTCGGTTGTCATTACAACGATTTGTGCGTTTCTGTTAATTGATGTATCGCCTGTTAATAAACCAACTTTATCATGACCGTATTTTTCGCCGAAATCATAATATTTCTGATTAGACAATGCTTTTAAAGGGGTGGTATAAAAAATTCTTTTGCCTTCCTCCAAAGCTCTATGAATAGCGTGCTGTGCTATTACAGTCTTTCCTGCACCTGTTGGCGCGCAGACTACAACACTTTTGCCTTCATTAATACAATTACAGGCATCCTTTTGGAATTCATCCAACTCAAATGGAAAATCGTACATCAAAACTCCTTTGGCTAACTAATTACATTATGCCCTAAAAATGCAGACTTGTAAAATCTTTAAAATAACTGTAACAAAAAGATTAAAAAAGCTCCCATAGGAGCTTTTTTTATATCTTATCAAATCCTGTATATTTTCTTAAGACTTCAGGAATAATAATTGTACCGTCAGCCTGCTGGTAATTTTCAACAATTGCGGCAAATGTTCTGCCAACAGCAAGTCCTGAACCGTTAATAGTGTGAACAAAGTTTATCTTACCTGTTTCTTTTTCACGATATCTGATATTTGCACGTCTTGCCTGATAATCGCCAAAATTAGAACAGCTTGAAATTTCTTTATAAGCACCGTAAGAAGGCATCCAAACTTCCAAATCCCAGCATTTATTTGCAGAGAAGCCGATATCGCCTGTTGACAAAGCTTCACGTCTGTAAGGAAGTTCAAGCAGTTGAAGCATCTTTTCAGCATCTTCTGTAAGTTTTTCGTGTTCTTCTTTACTTGATTGAGGTGTGCAAAGTTTTACAAGTTCAACCTTGTTGAATTGGTGAACACGGATTAAGCCTCTTGTGTCTTTGCCTGCAGAGCCTGATTCGCGTCTAAAGCAAGGGGTATAAGCCGTCATATATTTAGGAAGGTCATCTTCTGAAAGTATTTCGCCTGAATAAATATTTGTAACAGGAACTTCTGCAGTAGGGATTAAGAACAAATCTTCTTCTTCGCATTTATACATATCCTCTTTGAACTTAGGAAGCTGTCCTGTACCGGTCATAGTAGCAGAGTTTGCCATAAACGGAGGAAGTATTTCTTCATAACCTTGTTCTCCTGTATGGTAATCAAGGAAAAAGTTAATTATTGCGCGTTCTAATTTAGCACCCTTTCCTCTGTATAAAATAAATCTGCTTTGAGAAATTTTCACTCCGCGTTCAAAGTCAACAAGTCCTTTTTCTTCACACAAGTCCCAGTGAGCTTTAAATTCAAAATCGAATTTTTTCGGTTCACCCCATTTATAAACCTCAACATTATCATCTTCTGATAAACCGATTGGGGTTGTTTCATCAGGAATATTCGGAGTATGAAGCAAAATATCTCTTTGTTTGTTATCTAATTCGTTTTGTTTTTCTTCCAATGCTTTGATATCATCGCCCAGCTTGCGGACTTCTTCCTGAATTGCATCGGTATTTTCACCGTTTTTCTTCATCATACCGATTTTTTGAGAATCAGCTTTTCTTTTTGCACGAAGCTCATCTGCCTGCGTCTGAACTTTTCTTCTTTCAACATCAATTTCCAAAACTTCATCAATAGAAAGTTCCGGATTTCTGCGTTTTAAAAGCTCATTAACTTTATCAGGACATTCTCTAATCATTTTAATATCAAGCATCTCATACCACCTTCATATATTACATATATTATTTTTATACGTACATTGTAATTTAAATATAAGTTATAATCAAGATTTAATTTATCCTTGCAGGAATGTAAAGAATTGTAGATTTTCTTGACAAGTAGTGTATAATGTAATCAGAGGGTATGTGTTTATGATGTTTAAAAAATTAGCTCAAAAACTTAACAAAGACAAACAAAAATTCAGCAGTGCGGCAATCAACCCGTTAGAGGTGGATTTTGATGATAAAAAAAGTGTTTTTCTTGATAAATTAACAAGAACTGCTGTTAATATGTATGAGCGTAAATGCGACATCAAAAACTTTTCAAAATTAGTGCTCTCTGATCCTGAAAATGATTCACATAACAAAATTGTTGATGAACTTTTTTCTAAAGGAATTATTGATGCATCAGATGATGAAAAACTTCTCGAATTATCTGATAATACAAGATTTTTGAGAGATTTGGGACTGATAGATTAGTTTAAAATTGAGGTTTGGAAGTGGCAAAAGGCAATAGTTTTTTAGGAAGTATTTTTATAGGACTTATCCTGTTTATAGTTTCATTTTTTGTGTTGTTTATTAACGAATACATTTATGTTAATTCATTAAAAATAGCAAATTTTGCAGAGAAAAATGCTATTGTAACAACCTCAAACAGTATATCACCCGCTAATGAAAACAAACTTGTTCATCTGACAGGTCAGGCTTTTTCACAAGAAACTCTGACTGATTCAATAATCAGCATCCCTAATGCAATAGCACTTTTTAGAGATACAGAAATCTATCAGTGGCAGGAATTAAAAAAACAAAATGAAGATAACAGCACAAAATATGAATATAGAAAAATTTGGAGCAAATATCTTATAAATTCATCCGACTTTCAAAATAAATCATATGTTAATCCTTCTAAAATGAAGTATGAAGAACTTGATTTATATGCACAAAATGTAGGATTTGGATACTTTTATCTGTCAGAATATATTATAAAAAATATAAAATCCAGAAGCAAAATTCTTCAGCTTCCTTACAGCAATAACTTTAAAGTTTATAACGGGTTTTATTTTACAGGACAGAACTATGATAATCCCGCAATAGGCGACCAAAAACTTGCATATTCATATATCCCCTCAGGCGTAAAACTTTCAATTATTGCAAAGCAATCAGGAAACAGGCTTGAAAGAATGAACAGCAAATTCGGTGATTTTGCAATTGTATCAAGCGGTACAAAAAATTTAAAAGATATGCTGACCGAATACAGGAATAACAGTTCAAATAAAACCTGGATATTCAGAGGAATAGGTCTTTTGTTAATGCTTATAGGCTTAAACATGATGATTATGCCGATTGCAAACATAGGCGGAATGATACCTATACTAGGTCAAGTTACAAAATTTGCAGCAATTTTATCAACATTTATACTCACTATTTCACTTGGAACAATTACAATAGCTTCAGGCTGGCTGCTCTTCCGCCCTGAAATTGCTATACCGCTTATAATTATTGCAATATTTACAATAATAAGCCTTAGAAAAAAGAAAAAAATTATAATTCCCGAATAATCGCATCGGTAAATTCTGACGTTGATGCGTTACCTCCCAAATCAGCAGTACGTATTCCTTTTTCTAATGTTTTGAATAATGCTTTTTCTATATTATCAGCGTATGAATTTTCACCGATATATTTAAGCATTTCTATTGCAGACATCAATAATGCTGTGGGATTTGCTTTGTTCTGCCCTTTAATATCAGGAGCAGAGCCGTGTACAGGCTCAAACACAGCACAATCTAAGCCGATATTTGCCCCTTGAGCAACTCCTAAACCTCCGATTAAGCCTGCGCATAAGTCAGAAACAATATCACCATAAAGATTAGGCAAGACTAAAACATCGAACTGATTAGGATTTTGAACAAGCTGCATACAAAGATTATCAACAAGAATTTCACGTTTGTTAATCTGCGGATAACCTTCACTGACTTTTCTGAAACAATCTAAAAATAATCCGTCAGAAAGCTTCATTATATTAGCCTTTGTAACAACACAAACTTCTTTTCGGTTATTTTTAACTGCGTAATCAAATGCAAATTTTACAATTCTTTCAGAAGCTTTGCGAGTAATAACTTTTATACTTTCTGCTGTATCATCATCAACCTGACGTTCAATTCCGGCGTATAAATCTTCAGTATTTTCCCTTACTACAACAATATCAACATCTTCAAATTTTGTTTTTACATTTGGAAGATTTTTACAAGGTCTGAGATTTGCATATAAATCTAACTCTTTTCGAAGCTGAACATTTACGGAACGAAAACCTTTTCCGATTGGTGTTGTAACAGGAGCTTTTAAGGCAACTTTGTTCGCCCTGATAGAAGTTAAAACTCTATTGGGCAAAGGAACTCCCTCCTTTTCTATAACATCAGCACCTGCTGTTTGAACATCCCAGTCTATTTTTAAACCTGAAGCGTCAATAATTTTTACAACCGCATCAGAAATTTCGGGACCTATACCGTCCCCGTTAATCAATGTTATCCGTGTCATTATTCCTCACAATATGCAAAGATCTTTTAAACTTTTTAAAAAATCCGCAATTTGTGACAGTAAGATTATCTTCCAAATAAACGACACCAAGCCCTAACGCTGTTAAAAGCGGGCAGGATACACCTTCTGCATAGTTTGAACAATCAATACACTGGTCGTTATCTTCAATAAATATTTTACCGTCACTGCAATACATATATAAATTATACATCTTTGAAGAATGTTTGTAAATAAAGTATTACTTATCGGCTTCAGGAGGACCTTCAGGATTAATTTTTTCTTTCCAAGCTTTTATAATACGGTCTTCAATAGTTTTTACATCTTGAGGATCATATTTATCGTAGTTTCTAGGCATATGGATATAACTCCATGCAGCGCGGATATGTTCTTCCGTATCAATTGGATATTTATCATTTACAGGATCGGCAAATTTTACATCGCCGTATTCGTGCAAACCTCTGTTTTTATATACGTCATCTCGTTTTTCCATACTTGAATTATGAAACTTCCATAATTATTTTACATTAGCTATCTTAACATATCTTAATAAACTATATGATCAAAAGCAATTATAGAAAACAAATTTTCTTTATATATGTAAGGTAAGGTTATTTAAAATTAGGTAGGTTAAAAATGAACGTTGGATCTATTGCATCTTCAGGATGGAAATATATTCAAAGAGCAGGCAGGTTGTATCCCGACTTTGTTCTTGGTACAGGCAATGAAGCGTTTACAAATGCAATGCGAAGTGCAGTAAAAAATCGTGCTGCTGCTAACCAAAACTATTTTCAAGCAGTATGGTCAGGCACAAAAAAAGGCGTTCATGCTGCTGAAAAGCATAATAATATGATGATAAAAAAACACGGCGGCTTTTGGAAAAGTAACTGGGAAGCTTTAAAATCATTCCCTGCAAAAGTTAAACAAGGATGGCGTGTAGGCGGAAAACTTGCAGATAGAGCAGGTAAAACCGGTTTTAATAAATTTTGGTCACAATTTAAAGGCTCATTAAGCGGTATGGGTAAAAGAATGCCGCTAATAGGTACTTTATTAATTGTTGCAACAGAACTTCCAAATATAATTTCTGCATTTAAAGATAAAGGACTTGCAGGCGGTGTAACTGAAACAGGAAAAGCAGGCTTAAGACTTGGAGCAGGTATGGCTGGTGCTGCAATAGGTCAGGCATTAATTCCTATTCCAATTGTAGGCGGTCTCGTAGGTTATATGGCAGGCGACTGGTTAATGAGTAAATTCACAGGAAAAAGCCATTCCGAAAAGAAAGCTGAAGCTGAACAGGCTCAAAAACAGCAATTGTCACAACAACAAATGATGATGCAGCAATATGGAGCAAATCCAATGTCATCACCTATGATGACAAATCCGGCGGTAAATCAGTTCAGCATACCACAGCCGACAATAAGCCCTCAAGAGCTAATGGCAATGCAAAGAGCATTATACAGTCAAGGAGCAGGCAATCCGTTAGATCAGGACTTTATGGCTATGACTTCCGGCATAAACAGACTTAACTATAAATGCTAATAACCAAAGGTGATAGAAATATCACCATTTTTTTTGTTAATATATCTTTACATAAAAGCAATTTTAATAAATGAAATACGTTTATTATATTACGGGGAATTAATTACAGGGGATAATGGATTTATGGTAAATCCTATCAGCAAAGACTATTATAAATTAGCAAGTTATGCTGCAGCCGCAAACATTAACCACAATGACCAGGCTGATTTGCAATCTCAACTTGTGCTAACAGGCGGCGTTATGCTTGCTCCTTCAGCTTATAATATGACAAAAGCTGCTGTATGGGATGCTCCCAAATGGGCTTGGCAAAACAGAGGAAACTATACTTCTGCCTGGAACCAGATTAAAGCAGAAAACGCAGCTGCTAAAAAATCTGTTGAACATTTAAAAGGTAAAAATATATTCGGAACTATAAATAACAGAGCTAACTGGAATGAATTACAGGCTTTAGAACAAAGAGTTGCAAAACCGGAATTTAATCAGGAAGCTTATAACAAATTAAATAACGTAAGCAAGAATTGGAAAAACAAATTAACATATAGCTTTACAGGAGATAAAGCAGGCTCTACTGAAAATGCAAGAAAAATCATAGAACAGGCAAAAGCCAAAAATACCAGAAAACAAGCTAAGATGAGATTGAAAAACAGATATGCTCTAAAAAAATCATCTTACTATGATGAAGCTCGAAGACTTATTGAAGAAGCTAAAACAAAAAAATTAACAGGTAAAGAACTTAAAGCTCAAGTTAAATTAATTGAAGAATCAATTGCAAAAGCAGACTTAGCAGTACATAAGGCAATTGCTTCAGGTGAAATCAAGGCTGTAAGCAAATCAGGTAAGGCTTGGGCAGGAGTTAAAAAATACTCTGGGTATAATGCAATTGACGGAGCTATGACAAAAGGAGCTACAAGCTCATCTAAAGTTGTCAGAGGCATTGCAAAAGGTGCTAAAGGCGGCGGCTTGGCAACTGCAGCTATAGGCTTGGCTTGTGAAACTCCTGATATTATAGAAACTTATAAAAAAGGCGGAGCAGGAAAAGGTACAAAACAACTTGCAAAAAGCACAGGTATAGCAGCAGCAGAAGGTATCGGTTTTGCAGTCGGTGCAAAAGTCGGTGCAATTGCAGGCGCAAAAATAGGTGCAACAATAGGAACCTGTATCGGCGGACCTGTTGGTACAGCAGTCGGCGGAGGTGGCGGAG
>ENA-OPJQ01000093-OPJQ01000093.1-human-gut-metagenome-genome-assembly--contig:-NODE-93-length-20203-cov-4.476424_pt1 | contig 20203 bp, 15 predicted proteins | sample MGYA00241773_ERZ501671 | MGnify/ENA primary metagenome ERZ501671 (study PRJEB25962, sample SAMEA2042373) | human gut metagenome | biome: human gut; feature: human-associated habitat; material: faeces... | reverse complement strand
ACGATTAAAGACTTTATTAACAAAACTGATAAAAAACAACCTCAAGCATATTTAGAAGTATCTATTGTTGAGTTAAACGAAGATGGTTCTAAAGAATTGACAAATACTTGGACTGTTATGAGTAATTCATTCTCAGCTTCATTCGACGGTACATCAACATCTACGGATTCTATGTATCCGATATTCTTCAAAGGAAACGGATGGACTCTTGTTGACCCTGAATCATTCTCAGACGGTAAATATGAAGAAGTCGGTAAGGTTGGTAAATGGAACGGACCTTTGAATATTATGTACACAATTAACTACCTTGTTAAAAACGGAAAGGCAAGAGTTGTAGTTAATCCTCGTATCATAATTACAAACGGTGTAGAATCAAAAATTGAAGTTACTCAAGATTACTTGGAAAGCGTAGAAGTAGATTCTTCAACATCAACAGGCGGTACTGTTGTAACCAGAGATTACAACGTTGCAGATGATCAGGGTGTTACAGTAGGTATTACTCCGTTCATAAGCCCGGATGGTTATGTTACATTAAACATTGTACCTGAATACTCAACTGAAATCGGTGCGGTAGACGGTCAAGAATCTATAAACGGACAAATTATTTCTTATAAGGCAGCTACATTGCTCAGCCACAGAAACTTAGATTTGAAAAATGTAAGAATCAAAGATGGAGAAACTCTTGTAATCGCAGGTATGATTCAAGAAAAAGAATCAAAAACAATTAACAAAATACCTGTACTCGGTGATTTACCATTGGTTGGCGCGTTATTCAGAAGCACTATCAGTTCAAAATCAAAATCTGAAATGGTAATAATGATTACTCCAAAAATCATTACTGATACAGAAGACGCGATTGGAAATACTGACACATTATAGAATAAAATGATAATATAAGATGAATGAACTACTAAACAGGTTAAAAAACAGTGTCAATACACAGATACTGAATAAGGTCGACAGCACACTATTGGAACAATACAAATTTGTTCCAATTAGTGTTAAAGACAATTTTCTGTTTGTTGCTATCAATTCTTCTTCCGATAAAGAAGTAATCAACCTTAAACTGAAAGAATTTTATCCGCAGCAAGTTAAATTTATTCAGGTGCCTGACCAGGATTTATTTGATTTGATTAAAAGCCTGAAAGAAGATATGCAGAAAGAATCAGGTGATGACGGCACATCAAAGCAGGTAAAACTTGGCGAACTTTTAGTTCAAAAAGGTTATATTAATGATGTTCAGCTTTTGCAGGCTTTAGCAGAAAGCAAACGACAAAAGATTCCGATAGGTTCTACTTTATTTAAGCTGGGATTTATCACTCTTGACCAGCTGAAAGAAATTCTTCACCTGCAAACAGGTTATGATTTGGTTACTCCGGAGCAATTAGCCGGGCAGGAAAAATTCGTTAAGATTCTTCCTGAAGACTTTATCAAGAATAATAAAATTATACCGATTTCTTCGGATGGAAAAACTTTAATCTTGGGTGTTGTTACACCTGTAAAACCTGATGTTTTAAAAGAAATCATTTATTTAACAGGACAAAATCCTAAACAATTATTGATGACTCATTATGAGTTTGAGAACTCATTAAATACTTTCTTCAGTGAACAAAAGAAAGAAACCGAAAGAGTTATCAAAGAGATTGAATCAGAATCTCAAGAGTTTGAAGTTGAAGAATCCCTTGCGGATATGGTTGATAAACAGTTAAAGGATTCAACCGGTTCTGTTGCAAAATTCGTAAACCAGATTATTACAAACGCTATTGATAACAAGGTATCAGATATTCACATTGAACCGAGATTATCAGGCTATATCGTTAGATACAGAAAAGACGGTATGCTTCAAAAAGTTCTTGATATTCCTCCAAAGGTTGAAACTTCAGTAATCGCGCGTTTCAAGGTACTGTCAAGAATGAACATTGCAGAACACAGACGACCTCAAGACGGTACGTTCTCAATTAAATATAAAAACGGTTCTTATGACTTCCGTATTAACACACTTCCTGTTTCGGGCAAAGAAAAGGTTTGTATCCGTGTACTTGCTCCTGCGGTCAGCTTGAATGCTGATGATAAAAATATTAAACTGGTGGGTGGTACTGAAGAAGATGTTGCTAAAATTAAGAATATGGTTAGCTGTCCTAACGGTATTATCTTAACATCAGGTCCTACCGGTTCAGGTAAAACTACTACGCTTTATTCGGTATTAAAAAGCTTGAACGATGAAGACGTAAATATTACAACAATCGAGGATCCGATAGAAATTAAGCTGGAAGGTATTAACCAATCTCAAATTAACGCAAAAGCAGGTATCACGTTTGCATCTTGTATGCGTGCGATATTAAGACAAGACCCTGATATCATTCTGGTTGGTGAAATTCGTGACTATGAAACATTGGAAATTGCGATTTCGGCGGCCTTAACAGGTCACTTGGTATTAAGTACAGTCCACACAAACTCAGCTGCAGCAACAGTTACACGTTTGATTGAAATGGGTGCAAAAGATTACCTGGTATCTTCTACTTTATCAGGCGTTATTGCTCAACGTTTGGTTAGAAGACTTTGCGATGACTGTAAAGAAGAATTCTTCGCAACTCACGATGAAGCAAGACAGATAATTGCAAACGAAGATGAAATTAAGGAATTTATGAAAAAACCGATTTATAGAGCTAAAGGATGCAACAAATGTGATTTTACAGGATACAAAGGCAGACTTGGCGTATATGAAATTATGGCTATCAACAAAGAAATTAAAAAATTAGTTGCATTAGGTGCTCACGATTTGGAAATTGAAGAAGCTGCGGTTAAAAATGGTATGAAAACACTTCACCAATCATGCTTAAACCATATTCTGAACGGTATGACTACAATAGATGAATTCGTCAGAGTACTCGGTGTGGTTAATGAATAGGAGAAACAATGACAATATATAACTATATAGCATTAAAGAATAATAAAGATATTGTTAAAGGTAAAGTTGATGCTGCCGACCTTCGCGAGGCTCGTGAAAGTATCAGAAAATTAGGCTTTATTCCTACAAAAGTATACGAAGAAAAAGCGAAAGGCGACGATAAAGCCGATAAAAAAGATGATGTTAAAGCCGGCAAAATTAAAAAGCTCGGGCTTCAAGATCGTATGGACTTTACTTCAACGCTTCAAATTCTTGCACAATCAGGTATACCTATCATTGAATCATTAATGTTCATTGAAAACGATGCGGCTAAGCTTAAAGTAAGACTTGTTGCAAAAGAGCTGAGAAGGCAGATTATGGCTGGTGCAACTTTCGCTGATACAATTGCAAAATATCCTAACCAGTTCGGACAAATTTATATCGGTCTGTGTAAAGCAGGGGAAGATTCCGGTGAATTGGAAAAAACATTACAGCGTTTGTTGGAATTATTGAGTAAAGAAGCTGCCATTAGAGGTAAAGTTATCGGTACATTAATGTATCCGATGTTCGTTATCGTTTTGGCTGTAATCATTGTACTTGTAATGTTAATGTTTGTATTCCCTGTATTTAAAGAAATGTTTGACGGTATGGGTAAAGAATTACCTTGGATTACTGCTACATTAATGAGTGCCGGTATATTCCTGAAAACATACTGGTTCTTTGTTCCGCTTATCTTGGGTTCTATTTTCGGTTTCTTTGCGTTCATTATGAACTGGCAACCTAGTAAAAGAAAAATTGATGAGTGGGTTTTAAAAGTTCCTCTTTTGTCAGATTTGATACAGTATTCAAACTTTGCAAACTTTATTGCGGTTATGCAGGTTGCTTATGATGCGGGTGTTCCGATTATTGAATGTTTGTATTTGGCAAATATGACTTTAACAAACTATACGTTAAAAGTTAAAATTGAAACTGCTACATTGAAGGTTCAACAAGGGCAGCACCTTTCCATTGCATTGCGCTCAACACGTGTAATGCCTAAAATGATTCTGTTTATGATTGCAACAGGTGAGCAGTCAGGTCGTTTGGGTGATATGCTTCTCCAAGCAACTTCTTTTATTGATAAAAAGCTTGATGCAATTATTGATACAATGACAAAAATGATTGAACCGATAATGTTGATTGTAATCGGAAGTATCGTATTGACATTAGCGTTAGCATTGTACTTACCGCTTTTCAACTCTTACATGTCAGATTAAAAAACAGGAGAGCAGATTTGAGTAAGAAAACATACGTAATTACCGGTGCAACATCAGGTATAGGCAATACTCTGGTAAAGGAGTTTTGCAAAAATAATACTGTTTTTGCAGGATATCGTAATGAAAAGTATGTTGATGAGTTAGAAAAACTCGGTGCAATCCCATTTTATATAGATATGGAAAAAAAGGATTCTATTGCTAAAGCTGCTGCATTTATAAAATCTCAGACAGAAACTATTGATACAATTATAAATGTTGCAGGGTGTGTTGTTGCAGGTGTGATGGAAAAGCTGGATGTTAACGAAATTCGAAAACAGTTTGAAATAAATACCTTTTCACATTTGGATTTTACTCAAAGGCTTTTACCTTTGCTTGTAAATGGCAAAATAATAAACATCAGCTCAATGGCAAGTTATGGAATTTTCCCTTTTGTAGGTCCTTATTGTGCATCTAAGAGAGCTTTAGATATATTGTTTAACTCAATGGCAATCGAATCAAATATTAAGGTGATTTCAGTTAAACCGGGTGTTATTGCTACTCCTTTATGGGGAAAATCAGTTCAATTAAATAAAAAATCAATAGAAAATTGCAAAAATCATGAAAAAGAAATGCAATATATGGTTGCAAATGCTGAAAAAAATGAAAAAAACGGACTTGATGTACACAAAGTAACTGATTTAATAGTTAAAATTGACAGTTTGGATAATCCTAAATCATCATATACAGTGGGCAATGATGCAAAGTTTGCACAATTCGTATCTAAGCTTCCGCAAGATTGGATTAATAAATTAGTAAAATGCGGGATAAAAGCTAAGGTTTCTTCCGTAAAATAATCTCATAGTTAAGAACTTCAGCTATTTCAGCCAATTCTGAAACTCTTAATCTGTTATTTTTCATTTTGTTATAAAGGTTGCGAATACTGTCTTCTTTACCAAAAAGCTCATTAACAGCGTATTTCAAGAGAGTCATATTTAGTCCTTCAAGGTTTGCAAGGAACTTTAGCTGGGAACAAATGTTTTTAGTTTCAAGTTTAAATTCTTTTGCCATATTAAAAATTATAACATATTTGACATAATATTTCAATATATAATGAAAAAATTCACTATATAATGAAACAAAAATAATTTTGACATTTCTTATCCTCCACGAGGTCACTTGTAAAAATCTTTGTATTTGTGCTAAAATTGCTCATAAATATTACTTAAGAGGTAGAATATGAAAATAGCTTTGTTAAATCATGGATGTGCAAAAAATCTTGTAGACAGTGAACTTATGCTCGGGCTGCTTGCAAATAAAGGACATGAAGTTACTCTTGATGAAAAGGATGCGGAAATCGTTGTAATTAATACCTGTTCTTTTATTCATGATGCTGAAAAAGAGTCAGTTCAAGCTATTTTGCAAATGGTTCAAGACGGTAAAAAAGTTATAGTCACAGGATGTCTGCCTCAAAAGTATAAAGGGGAGCTCAAGAAAGCTATTCCTGAAATATCCGGTATGATTGGAACTGCTGATATAAAAGAAATTGTTGAAGTAGTAGATAAAGTCGCTCACGATCAAAAATATATTTCAAAAGTTTCAGAAAAACCTGAATATATTTATCCTGAAAACATTGAAAGACAGCAGATAACAGTTGGAGCAAGCTCTTATATTAAAATTGCTGACGGTTGTAATTATCATTGCGGATACTGTATTATTCCCCAGCTTCGCGGAGAATATCATTCAAGAACTATTGAAAATATTGTTGAAGAAGCAAAGGCTCTTGTCGAAAAAGGTGTTACCGAGATTGTGCTAATTGCGCAGGATACAACAAGCTATGGTATTGATTTATACGGAAAACAAGAGCTGCCAAGACTTTTAAAAGAATTAAACAAAATTGAAGGGCTTGGATGGATAAGAATAATGTATGCTTACCCTTCACAAATGAGTGACGAATTAATGGATGCCATTGCAAGTCTTGATAAAGTTGTAAAATATGTAGACCTGCCGCTTCAGCATTATAATGTGGAAATATTAAAAGCTATGCGCAGACCTGCTTTTGATTATGATGAATTGATTAAGAAAATAAGAACTAAGATTCCTAATGTTGCTATCAGAACAGCATTTATTGTAGGGTATCCTGGTGAAACTGATGAACAGTTTAATGAGCTATATGAATTTGTAAAACGTTCAAAATTTGATAAAATGGGTGTTTTTGAATATTCAAGAGAAAGAAATACTGCATCTTATTCAATGCTTGAGCAGGTGCCTGCAAAAATTAAAAAGCAAAGACATAAGAAATTAATGACATTACAGCAAAAAATTTCAAGAGAAATAAACGAAAAATATGTAGGGCAGACTCTGCCTTGTATAGTAGAAGGCTACACTGATGAAGGTATTGTTTTAATGCGTTCTGAACATGATGCGCCGGAAATCGACGGTATGGTATACGCAACTACTGATAAGGCAGTTGTTCCGGGTGATATAGAAAATGTGGTAATAGAGCGTGCTGATGAATATGATTTATACGGTACTTTAAATTAATATATATTATGATATAATAAATTTATAGTTTTTAGGATTAGTGATGGAATTTGTAGAAAACAGAGAAGTTGAAAAAGAACAATTAAAGGCCATTTGCAGGGATATGTTAAAATATTCTCCTTCAAAAATATGCGGCATGTTGGGAAACGCTATTATTGTTCCTGTTTATACGAGTCTGTTATCACCTGAACAGTATGGGTTGTATTCTTTATCAATCGCTTTGCTGTCATTTTTGTGTATTATTTTTTCTGACTGGATTGGACTTTCAGGTTTAAGATTTTTTAAACAGCACCAAATGACACAAGATATGCCTAAATATTTAACTACACTGGTTACAATGCTTATAGCAAACATTCTTTTAATGTTTTTGGTGGCGTTTATATTTAGAGAAAATTTCTATGCGTTTTTCAAAATTCCTGCAAAATATTTTTTTGCAATATTACTTTTGATTATACCAGTAGCCATAAGAGCATTGTTATTCCAGCTTTTGAGAGCGCAGTTGAAATCCATGTCATTTACGCTTTCAACAATAATAAATCAATTTTTAACAATACTTTTATCAATATTCTTTGTAAAATTTTTCCATTTGGGAGCTATTGCGCTTCTATTGGGTATGGGAATTTCAATATCATTAATTGATTTGCTTTTAATCTATCAAAGTAATATTCTTTCTTGGTTTAAGCTTCAAAAAATAGAGTGGCATTCAGTTTTGCCTATAATTAAATATGGAATACCTATTGCTGCAACATCATTAAGCGCATGGATAATTAACCAAAGCAATAAGTTTATTATGAACAGCATACACGGATTTTCTGAAGTCGGTATAGTTGGCGTTGCTTACGGTTTAACTTTGCCTCTTTTAATGACAATTTTTTCAATAATTACAGTTGCTGCAATCCCTCGTATTATAAATATGTATGAAGAGAGAATTGACGTAAGACCTTTAATTTCAAGATTTGTAGGATATTTTATCCTTGTAGCTTTGCCTGTAATCACTGTTATTTCAATTTATTCGGTTGATTATGTGCAAATGCTTTCTTCTAATGAAAAGTTTCTGACAGCATTTAAATTAATACCTTATTTTGCATTCGGAACTTTCTTTATGGCATTAACAGACTACACCACATTACAATACCATTTGGCAAATAAAACTTATATTGAATTTATTATAAAATTAACATCAGGCATTGTAGGTGTTGTTTTAAATATATTGCTGATTCCTAATTACGGTTTAGTTGGTGTAGGGATAGCTACATTGAGCGCAAATTTCTTATATTTCTTGCTGAGCGTAATTATTGTTCTGCCCGGTTTGAGATTAATATCTCCTAACCTGACCATTTTACGAATGGCAATTTCATATATACCTTTTGCGGCTTTATATTATGCTTTTAACAAATATTCAGGCATGCCTGCGCTGTTTGAGATGGCTTCTCTAATGTTGATTTTCTATTTATGCTATTGGGGCTTGAGCCGTACGCTTTTAAAGCGTCCTGAGTAGTTGATAAACAAGGCTTTACATTTGTTAATAAATTAGCAACAAAAAATTATCATAGACATTATATGTTTTATGTAGGACAGCTGTGTGCAAATTTATTAAGAAAATGTAATAAAAAATAGAAAATTCAATACTCTCTTGGTAAAATTGGGAAGCTGGACGAATTAAATGAAATAAATAACTTAATAATAATTAGGGAAAATTGAAAGGAAGTAAAAACATGATACAGATTAAAGCCGGTAAACGAAAAGTTGTTGCTTCGTTATTGACCTTTTGTTTCTTCTTGCAGCAATCTTTCTGTTTGCAGGTATTAGCTACAAATATATCCGGTGTTAACGGAAATAATGGTGTTTTTGACATTACTCCTACGGCTAAAAACCCTGCTGGTGATATAGGTTTCAGAAAGTATCAAAATTTTGAACTAAGCGAAGGTGATATTGCTAACTTAATATTTCACTTGCAAGGTCAGGATTTATCAAAATTTGTAAACCTTGTAGATAATACTATTAATATTCAAGGTATTGTAAACGCTGTTAATAAAAATGGTGATTTTAACAATGGTCATGCAGTGTTTATTTCTCCAAACGGCATGGTTGTCGGAGCAAGCGGTGTTTTAAACGTTGGCTCTCTATCAGTATTAACTCCTGATCAAGACTCATATGATAAATATAAAAGTGATTTAAGCCGTCCTTCATTAATCAGTGATTATGAATCAAGATTAGGTCAGGGAAATGCTACTGTTCAAATTGACGGTAAAGTATTAGCCCGTGATTTGGTTAATATTAATGCTTCAAATGTAAATATTTCTCAAAATGCTGCTATTATGGCAGGTATAAAAGACGCAACAAAACTCCTTTCAAAAGCTCAAGCAGAATCATTGTTTAATCAGTTAGTTAAAGCTGATAATACTGTCAGCGGAAATTCTTTCGCAAATAAAAGCGGTACAATTAAAATCACATCGTACGGAGCAGATGGCGGTATCAATGTCGCAGGTAATATGAAAAACTTCGGAGCAGGAAATACTGAACTTACAAATTCTGGTTCAAAAGGTATTAATATTTCCGGAAAAGTTTCTAATGGAAACGGTAATACGACTTTGTCAAATTCAAACGGAGCTGTTAATGTTTCAGGTTCACTTGTTAACAACAAAGGAACAATGTCATTATTGAATACAGGTTCAGGTATTAAAGTCGCTTCAACAGGAAATATTTCAAATAATGGAACTTTGCTTGTAACAAACAATGGTGCAAACGGAATTCAAATTGACGGTTCTGTTTCCAACAAAAACGGTAATGCTACTTTAACTAATGAATCAGGTGCATTACTTGTAAACGGAACAGTTTCAAATAACGGAACAAAATTAACAATGACAAATACAGGTTCAGGGTTAAAGATTTCATCAACAGGAAAAGTTGAGAATATCGGTGAACTAGCAATGTCAAACAGCGGGGCAGACGGTATAATAATCGCTGGTTCCGTAAATAACCAAGGTATAGCAAATGTTACAAACACAGGTACAGGTGAATTACTGGTATCAGGCAACTATACAAATAAAGGTAATTCAACATTTACCAATAAGGGTTCTAAAGGTTTAACTATAAGCGGTACTGTTGACAATGCAGGAAACTTATTGCTGGATAACTCAGCAGCAGCTTTAACTGTTAACGGTACTGTTACTAACACAGGTGAATTAACAGCAGCAAACAGCGGAGCAAACGGTCTTCTTGTTAACGGTTCAATAACAAATTCTACCGGTACTGCAACTTTAACTAATACAGGGGCTAAAGGCATTACTGTTGCTGATACTGCAAAAGTTACAAACAAAGATAATGCTGTTAACTTAAACAATACAGGCAAAAGCGGAATTATTGTAAAAGGTTCTGTTAAAGGCAAAGGAATTAATATTGATAACTCAAATTCAAATGTTGTAATAGGTCACAACTCAGGTAAAGATTACCTTACTTCAACTTCTGATGTAAATATTAATATTAAAGACGGAAGCTTATTAAATTACGGAACTAAATCTAATTTAATTAAAGCTGATAAAAATTTAAACATTGATGTAGAAAACGGAACAATAGGATTAGGAGTCGGTAATTGCGAAGACGGTGTTTGCACCGGAGTTGACCCTAATTCAAGAGATTTCTCAAAATCTGTAAACGTTGATGTTGCCGGTAATATTAATGCTCAAACAAAAGATACTAAAAATACAAATGATAATTATTTAATTAATATGGCTAGTCGCGGTTCTGATATGAATATTGACAGAATTCATGCTGACGGCAGAGTAATCCTTCTTGCAGATTACGATGAAAACGGAAAAGCAGGTTCATTATTGAATGCTGCATCTGATGCTTCACTTGCAAATGTAGAAGGTACTTCAATTTCCTTAATCGCAAGCGATAAAATAGGAGATGCCAATAAAAAATTAACATTTAACCAGACTGATGTTAACGGCGGTATGGATTTACTTGCAATTAATGATATTAACATTAAAGGATTAGATGATAAATATACTCAAACTAATATTTGTACAATGATTTCAAGAGAAGGCAATATTGATGCAGAGTTCTCAGGTAATACAAATATAAGAGAAATTACAGCAGCAGACGGCATTAAAGTCGTTACACGCGGAGCTGAATTAAATATTGAAAACTTAGGAAAAGTTCCTTATACACCTGAAGATTACTTTGGACCAAATGAAAATATTGCTCCAAAAACAGTAGACCTTACTGCTTTGGATATCAATAAAGGTACAAGACAAGATCCGTTGCTTGCAGATTCTGTTGTAAAAGTTACAAACGGCAGAGTTCAAGACGGCGGAAAGATTAATGTAGTTGCAGATAACGTATATATTGACGGTGAATATACATCACAAGGTAAAGACGGTTTCTTTACAAAACCTGATGACAGCACTAACCCTATTGAAGGTAAAGATGTTGAAATTACAAAAAGACCAGTAAAACCTGAAGATGTAACAGCTATCGGCAGAGATGAAGACGAAAGAAATTACTACGAACCTGTTGACACCGATACTGATACCGACACAGACACAGATACAGATACAGATACAGATACAGACACTGACACAGACACAGACACAGACACTGATACAGATACTGACACAGATACTGACACAGACACAGATACTGACACCGATACCGACACAGACACTGATACCGATACTGATACAGATACAGACACAGATACAGATACCGATACAGATACAGACACTGATCTCGACACAGATACCGATACAGATTTTCCAATCACCGACTACGGTAAAGAAGTTTACAAACAACGTGTCGTTGATGAAAATGTTTACTCAATAGATAAACGTCAATATATGAGATTTAATGCAGAAGAAAACCAAAATGTAATTTCATTTGAATCAGATGCCTCTGTAATAGCAATCTCAGACATTTCAAGAGGCGGCGTATCTCTAAAACATAATAATAAATTAAAAGTTGGAGATGTTGTTCCGGTACATATGAAATATGGCGATTTAGAAATCTCAGCTAACGTAAAAATTGTTTCAGCATCAGATATCAAAGCCGGAGGTAAATTCATCGACCTTGATCAAGCAACCGCAAACAAACTTTTATACCTGAGCTTGTTGATAAAAGATGAACCTATTGCTCAAACAATTCAAAACATTTCAACAACATCAGTAGATGATTAGGACATATAAAAAGAGGTTAAATAATTAACCTCTTTTTTTTGCTTGACTGATAGTTACTATTAAGTTGTATTATAATATTAAAATACACATGGAAGGTGATTGATGTTAAGTAAAAATTATACAAAGTTTCTTTACTTTTTAGATTGCGATTTAGAAAAAATATTTAAAAACCAGGAAGAATATATTTGCTGCAAAGATGGCTGCTCATACTGCTGCGAAGACGGAGAGTATCCTTTTTCAATGCTCGAATATGAATATTTGATGAAAGGTTTTGACAGTCTGGATATAAATACTCAAAAAAAGATTAATGAAAATATAAGCAACGTAAAAAAAAACGGAAAAGGGTCTTACAAATGTCCTTTTCTAATTGATAAGAGATGTTCTGTTTATAAATACAGGGGTATAATATGTAGAACTTTCGGAGTTTTATCCGAAAAAGCTAACGGCAATTTAGCTGTACCTTTTTGTTACAGCTTGGGTCTGAATTATTCGAAAGTTTATGATGAAAAGACTCAAAAAATATCTCTTGATATGATTAGGAAAAATAATATTAAAATTTTCCCGCACCCGTTTAATCTTCGTTTATCAAATATAATCAACATGGATATAACAAAAGAATTAGAATTAGATTTCGGTGAAATAAAAAGATTGATTGACTGGTTTTAATGTCTAAGACTTAAAACAGGCTCGGAGAGTATTTTTTTATAGTAAAATTTCATCAGGAGGTAATAATAAATGTATACAATTAAAGACGTAGCTGATAAAATGGATGTTTCAGAGCATACTCTAAGATTTTGGGCTAAATCGGGTTTCTTTCCTTTTATTAAAAGAAATGAAAATAATATTCGAATTTTTTCTGAAAATGATTTGGAGTGGGTAAGAATTGTAAAATGCCTCCGTTCTGTTGGTACTGAAAATAAGGCAATTAAAAAATATATTGATTTATGCATAAAAGGTGATTCTACTATTCCTGAGCGTTATGGAATAATCCATTCTACAAAGATTAAAGCTCAACAGCAAATGGAAGAATTGCAAAAGCAATTAGATTTGTTGAATTTTAAAGAAAGTTTTTATCAAAATCTAATAAAAAACAATCTCAAAGATACCTGGAATCCTATGAATAACATTGAAATAAAGGAAGAAGCAGTATAATCTTAAAACTGTCTTCTTAACAAAACTTTTTGATTGTCTTGATTAAATCAAACGTTTGTTTTACAATCGGATTATGAAAAAGATAAATGATGAAAATTCTAAGGATAAGATTTTAATAACAGCCACAAAGCTATTTGCAAGTAAGGGTTTTGATAGTGTCAGTATACGTGAAATTTGTAAGGAAGCAGGTGTAAATCTTTGCATGATTTCATATTACTGGGGAGGTAAACAGGAACTTTACGATTCAATAGTCGATGAAATGGTAGAACGTCAGACTAATTATGTTAAAACTTTTATGGATTTAAATTCTGACCCTGCAGATTTGAGTAAAAAAGAACAAATTGAATTGCTTTTGTTTATATTGGACAAAATTGTAGACTTCTTTTATGAAAATATTTCAGGAGATTTAGTAGTTTTCCTGATTAAAGAGCAGCAGAAACCCGGTTTTATATCTGTAAAAAAAGCTCCTGTTGTTAATTATTTAAGAAAATTGCTTGCAGTAATATTTGAAAAAGATGAAAATGACAGGGAAATTATATTTCGTACAGTTTTTATATTATCCCAGATAAATTCACCAAGAATTCTACCTAACTTTTCACTTAAGCTATTAGGGCAAGATGATTTTATTCAAGAAGATATTAAAATTATTAAAGAAAATGTAAAATTTTATGTAAATTCACTTTTGAAGGAGGAAAAAATTGTTTAAAAAAATATTTGCGGCATTTTTTGTATCTCTTTTGATGGTTCAAAGTGTTTTTGCGTATGATAATAAAGATTTGAATATTGTTTTTTTTAACAGATTTAATGACGATTGTTTAACGTATTATATTAAAACTGCTTTAGAAAACAACCATGACTTGAAAAAGGCAGGATATGTAGTTGAACAATACAGACAGCAGGCTAAATATTCTTTGGGGAACGAATTGCCGTCTTTTAGTGTAAGTGCTAATTATTTAGGGATTAAAATTCCTAAACTTGATAACTTTCAACTTAAACAAAATGCTTTTATACTGCCTTTTATGGCAAATTATGAGGCTGACTTATTGTTAAAAAATCGAGATAAAACAAGAAGTGCCAAAAAGAGTTATGAAGCAAGCAAGTTTGAAGAAAAGACAGTTTATATAGCTTTGTTAACAGATGTTGCAACTGTATATACAAATATTCTTCAGTATGATCAACTTATTGAAATTCAAGATCAAAAAGTTAATATTTATTTGCAGATGCTTAAACGTGACATAAAAAAGTTTGACAGAGGCGTAATTGATTCTTCTCAGTTAAACAGGTCTAAGCAGAATTATGATACTTCTAAAAATGATTTGGAAAAACTTTTAAAAGAGCGTGACACATTGCTGCTGCAGCTTGCTGTACTTGCAGGATGCAGTCCTGAAAGTGTTGACAGCTTAAAGCGCGGTAATTTATTGACTTTTGAATACAAAGGTGTAATTCCTTCACTAGTTGACTCAGATGTGATTTTTGCAAGACCTGATGTTATGGCTGCGGAAACAAAGCTTGAAAAAGCAAAAATTGATGTACGTGTTGCAAGAAAAGAATTTCTTCCTACATTCAATATTACAGGTCTTTGGCTTTTTAATACCATAGCTCCGGGAAGCTTTTTCTCTTGGGAATCTTCTCTTGCCGCATTACTTGCAGGAGCAAGTCAGGATATTTTTGCAGGCGGTAAAAAAGTTGCAAATTTAAGAATGCAGAAAGCAAAATATCAGGAATTGTTTGAGGAATACAGACAGACTGATTTAGAAGCGGTAAAAGAAGTTAACACATCTCTGTGCTTTGTCAAACACGATACAGCTATTGATGCAAATACAAAAAACAAACTTCAATATGAAATAAATAACTTTAATAACATACATAAAAAATACAATCGCGGAGTAGTTTCTTATCCTGATTATTTAGATGCTCAGCTAAAACTATTGTCACAAGAAAAAGAAGCAGCTCAAGCGAAAACACAACGCCTGGTAAACTATTTTACGCTTTATAAAGCTGTCGGAGGAAAGCTATGAAAAAGAAAATATTAGCACTGATATTACTTTTGGTAATAATCGGAACATGCACTTGGCTTTTAGCCGGGAAAAAGTCAAATCCGAATGAACTTACTCTATATGGAAATATTGAAATTCGTCAGGTAGATTTGAGCTTTCAGGTGGCAGGTCAAATAGAAAAAATGCTTAAGGAAGAAGGCGATAATGTAAAATCCGGTGAACTTTTAGCTGTTCTTGATGACAAAGATTATCGTTCAAATTTGGCAGAAGCATCTGCACAGGTAGTTAAAACTCTTGCTTTAAGCAAAGAAGCAGATTCCAAGTATGAAAGAAATTTGCCGCTATGTGCGGATAACACGGTTTCTGCTCAGGATTGTGAAACACTTTTAAATACAAAAAACAAGGCAAGAGGTGATTATGAAGCTGCTTTGGCACAAAAAACTTTTAGTCAGAATCAACTTGATTATACAAAGATTTATGCACCTGAAGAAGGCACAATAACCGTTAGAGTTCAGGAACCCGGTGCAACAATTAATAAAGGGCAAATTGTTTATACTATGTCTAAGACAAAACCTGTTTGGATTAGAGCTTATATTAATGAAACCGATTTAGGAAATATCAAATACGGAATGAGCGTTAATGTATATACTGATTCCATTAATCCTGATACAGGTAAAAAACGAGAGTATAAAGGTTATATAGGTTATATTTCACCTGTTGCGGAATTCACTCCAAAGACATTCAGTCAACTGATTTGAGAACAAGTTTGGTGTATAGAATAAGAGTTTACATTGATGATATTGATGAATATTTGCGTCAGGGAATGCCTACAACTATCAAGATTAATATAGGAAGCAGCACCCAAAATGAACACAGTAGTAATTAAAAATTTAGTAAAGACCTTCTCATCGATTACCGCAATTGATAATCTTTCATTAAATATTGAAAAAGGTAAAATCACAGGTTTAATTGGTGCTGACGGCGCAGGTAAAACAACTCTGATAAGACTTGTTATCGGACTGTTAGTCCCTGACAGCGGCGAGATTTCTACTCTCGGACTTAATCCTGTTACGCAAAAATCAGAACTTAATCCCAAAATCGGATATATGCCTCAAAAGTTTGGTTTGTATGAAGATTTGACTGTAATCGAAAACTTAAAATTGTATGCTGATTTAAAAGAAGTTCCTTATGATTTTGAGAAACTGCTGGAATTTACAAGTTTGAAACCTTTTCAAGACAGACTTGCAGGTGCTTTATCAGGCGGTATGAAACAAAAACTCGGGCTTGCCTGCACATTGCTCGGTTCACCTGATTTTTTGGTGCTTGATGAACCTTCAGTGGGTGTAGATCCGATTTCAAGACGTGATTTAATGAAAATGGTCCGCGATTTGATTACACCAGAAACAACTGTATTATGGTCAACTGCTTATCTTGACGAAGCTCACAGCTTTGATACGGCAGTTGTGCTTAATAACGGCAAAGTAATTTATGAGGGAAAGCCGCATGATCTTGCTTCAACGCCTCAGGAATTTGAAAACAAAGTTATAGACCTTATGGGAGGATATAAAAAGGAAAAATCGCTAATTGCAGAAAATTATTCTCCTATACAAACCGACATTGAGTGTACGGTTGTTGCTGATAATCTTGAAAAGAAATACGGGAATTTCTATGCAGTAAAAAATAATTCTTTCTGTATTAAAAGAGGGGAAATTTTCGGACTTTTAGGCCCTAACGGTGCAGGCAAATCTACTTCTTTTAAAATGATGTGCGGTCTTGCAAAACCTACAAGCGGAACAGCAAAACTAATGGGTGTGGATATTATTAAAGATCCTGAAAAAGCTCGTTCTAATTTGGGGTATATGGCACAAAAATTTTCTCTTTACGGAAGTCTTACTGTACGCCAGAACCTTGAATTTTTTGCCGCAGCATACGGAATAGCACTTTTAGACAGGAAAAAGCGTATTGATGAAATTATTCAGGTTTTCGGGTTTTCAAATATTGAAAACCAAAAGTCAGAAGATTTGCCTTTAGGCTACAAACAAAGGCTGTCAATGGCGTGTGCTTTAATTCATAACCCGCCAATATTATTTTTGGATGAACCCACCTCAGGGGTTGATGTTGTTACGCGCCGCGATTTTTGGAACCATATTACATCGCTTGCCAAAAAAGGAATTACCATTCTGGTTACAACGCACTTTATGGATGAGGCTGAATACTGTGACAGGATAAGCCTTTTTTATCATGGAGAAACTATTGCAGTAGGAACTCCGCAAGAACTTAAAGACAGAGCACATGCTTACAATATGGAAGATACTTTTATATCATTGATTAAGGAGTCTGAAAAAGAATGAAAATTTTATCAGCTTTAATAAAAAAAGAAATATTACAGATTATAAGAGATCCAAGCAGTATTCTTATAGCTTTTGTTCTACCTTTGATATCAATATTAATATATATGTACGGTGTAAACATGGATACAGTAAGGGTTAAACTCGGTATTAAAAATGATGATGCAAACCCTGAAATTTCAACACTTGTAAAATCATTCGGACACAGCAGGTATGTAAATTCATTTGTTTATGATAATGAAGGAAAGCTTACAGAAGATATAGTCCGCTCAAAATTAAAAGGTGCTGTTATAATACCGAACGACTTTTCTACTAACCTGTCGCGCGGTAAAAAGGCTGACGTTCTTATTGTAACCGATGGTACTGAAGTTAATACGGCAAATTATGTTCAAAACTATTCATTGTCAATTTTAAATCAATGGCTTATGACAAGCAAATACAGCGCTCTTGCTTCAAAGCAGATAGTGACACCTGAAATAAGGACCTGGTACAATCAGGATATTAACAGTCATTATTTCATTTTGCCGGGTTCTATTGCTATAACAATGACATTAATCGGAATTTTATTAACTGCGCTTGTTATCGCAAGAGAATGGGAACGCGGGACAATGGAAGCGCTTTTAAGCACGCGTGTCAAAAAAATCCATATTGTGCTGGGTAAATATATTCCTTACTTCTTACTGGGTATGCTTTCTATGGCATTCAGTGTATTTATGAGTGTAGGAGTTTTTCATATACCGTTTAGAGGAAACTATCTTGTCCTGTTTTCTGTCAGCGGATTATTCCTATTCACTTGTCTTGGCATAGGCTTGACAATTTCTTCTATAACTAAAAATCAATTCCTCGCCAGTCAGCTTTCACTCGGGCTTGGTTTCTTACCTGCTCTCTTATTGTCAGGCTTAATGTTTCCTATTAATTCAATGCCTTCATTCTTTCAGTTTTTGACAAGAATTCTGCCGCCAAGATACTATATAACCTTTATAGAAAGCGAGTTTATGGCAGGAACTGTATGGGAAATTGTTATTGTGAATTCTATTTTTCTTACCATACTCGGTCTGCTCTTGTTTATGCTTGTATATAAGAAAACTGATATGAGGTTACTTAAATGATTATAGACTTTTTAAGACGAGTATTTGCTCTTATAAAAAAAGAATTTATTACGATTTGGAAAGATCCCAAAAGCCGTAATATAATTATAGCAATGCCTATTATGCAGCTTCTTATATTTGCTAACGCAATTACTATGGAAGTAAAAAATATTGATGTTGCAGTTATTGACCGTGATAATTCTGTGGAATCACGTGAATTGCTTTCACGTTTTGAGAACTCTCCAAGATTCAGAAAATTTTATTATGTTCACAACGAAAATGAACTCAAAGAGAAAGTTGATACACAAAAAGTTCAGGTTGGACTTTATATAGATAATAATTTTTCAAAAAATATAAAGGGACAAATTCCGGTAAATATATTGGTTATAACAGACGGCCGTCAGACAAATTCCGCATCCATAGCAGGCGGTTATGCCTCACAAATTATAAACGGCTACAATCTTGAAACCAGCAAAAACAAAGGGGCTGAAATTAATCCAGTTATTAGGAACTGGTATAATCCGAACCTTGAATACAGGTGGTATATATTAACTGTTTTGATAGCAATGCTTGCACTTGTTATAACTATTCTTTTAACAGCATTATCAATAGCAAGAGAAAGAGAATTAGGTACTTTTGATCAACTGATTGTCAGTCCTCTTTCATCATTTGAAATTCTCCTTGGTAAAACTGTTCCGCCTCTTATCATTGCAATGGGTTTAACATGTCTGATGACAGTTATTGTAATAACCTGTTTTAGAGTGCCTTTTGCAGGTTCAATAGTTCTGTTTTTAATTGCAATATTTGTGTCACTTCTATCTATTGTTGGTGTTGGGTTATGTATTTCATCCATATGCAAAACCCAGCAGCAGGCAATTTTGGGTGTTATTACTTTCCAAATGCCTGCAATTTTATTGTCGGGGTTCATTTCACCAATTGAAGATATGCCTGTTTTCCTGCAATATTTTACATACATAAATCCTATAAGATTTTTTATGGTTTTGACCAGAGGAATTTTCTTAAAGGGAATGGGAGTTGAAGATATAATAATGAATTTAATCCCGTTAATTATAATTGCGGCAATGACATTAAGCCTTGCAAGCTGGACCTTTAAAAGAAATTTAGATTAGCTCATATAAAGTTTGAAAAAAATCTATATTGATGATACTTTTTCATTAATGAAAAAGTTTTTATTATCTATACTTGCATCAATACTCTTACAAACAATCAGTTTTGCCGAAAGCAGTTCATATGTAAAGCAAATTGATGAATTTTCCTGCGGACCTGTAAGTTCATATAATCTTATAAAAAAATCTTGTCCTGCTTGCAGGGATTACGATATTAATAAGCTGAAAAACTTTGAAAGGACAGATAATAACGGAACTACAACTTATAATCTTTGTAACGGGTTAAATAAATACTTTAAATCACAAAATTTACAGACAAATATCAGTTATTATGGAGTAAAAAAACTAAAAAGGTATAAAAACGGCTCTAATATAAATTTTCAAAATATAGCCAAATTATTAAATGAAGGAAATTCTGCAATATTAAATATTGGTGTTTATACTTTAAATGATGACGGTTCATATACAAGACATTGGGGACATTATGTCAATTTAATTTCTGTTAGTGATAATAAACTCAAGGTATTCGATCCGTATGACAGGGCAAATCAATATTCTGATTGGACTATCAAAACCCTCACTGATATTAAAGTTAACAACATAAATGATAATGAAAAATATGTTAATTTGAAAAATTACCACATCGTAAGC
>ENA-OPJQ01000068-OPJQ01000068.1-human-gut-metagenome-genome-assembly--contig:-NODE-68-length-23936-cov-4.363678_pt1 | contig 23936 bp, 18 predicted proteins | sample MGYA00241773_ERZ501671 | MGnify/ENA primary metagenome ERZ501671 (study PRJEB25962, sample SAMEA2042373) | human gut metagenome | biome: human gut; feature: human-associated habitat; material: faeces... | reverse complement strand
TTTGTCCACATATTTTTCTCTGCGCCACGCAACCATTCCGTTGCCGCCGCGCCCTGATACTACTCTGATTTTTGATTTGTCTATAAATTTCATCTTTTACCTTTTTATTTTATATTACTATAAAAACATTTAAAACCCGAATTTAGCATATGATTTTTTATCAATCGGCGTGTTTTCAAATCTGTTTTGAGAAATGTTTTCTTTATGAACGGATTTTCTAAGCATCCTGTTTAATACAGCAGGCATTGCAAACCCAATCAGCCCGCAATTTGCTAACAGAGCAAACCAATAAAGACCTGTGCCAAATTTTTTAGTTTTTATAATCGTTTCCAATGGCGCATCAATCTTACCTAAGTCTGCAAAGTTTCTCGGGAGAAGTTTAAAATCTTTAAAGAACTGTTTTACTCTGGCGCCTCCCTTAAGATTTGCAGTGTCAGGCTTTCTATCCATAATTTTTGTACCGGCAAATTTATCAAATGACCTGCCAATAATGTTATTTAGAGCAAAGTCACCGCCAAAAAACATTGTAAACAAAACAGCACCTCTAATTGCTCTGTCTCTCATTTCAAGTTTGTCACGAGATCCTACAAGCTGAGAAGGATAGTCACATAAAAGCCACATCAGGGCAAATATAGATTTTGACATAAACATCCCGTCAGTGTAATTAAAATTTGAAGCATATTTCTTTAAGGCACCACTTTTAGATGTCATAGATTTCATAATAAGTTTAGGCGCTATTAATGGCGGAATTGTTGCAATCAATGCACTTGTAAACAGTTTTTTTCTTTTATCCGCTTCATATTTTTTCTCATCAAATTTACTTTGATCAACCATATCAAATGCCGCTGAAAAGCCTTTTTTATGAGTTCTTTTTTCGGTTATCCCGGTAGCAATATAAGGGGTTGCACACCACATCCAGGCTGTTGAAAGAAAGTCAAATTTAAAAACATTTTGATGAACTTTTATAAGCTTTTCTCTAAGTTCTTCTTCTCTGCCTTTAAATCTATCTAAAAGGTTATCAAAAGCTATCTGATGTTCGGCTTTAATACCGCTTTTTTCAAGCTTTTCCATTTCTTCAAATACATTCAGGCTTTTATTTTGTTTTTTAGCTTCTTTTACGATTTTTTCGGCATCAAGTCGCAAACCTTTTTTCTTAATACCTTCAGCAAGATATTTTCCGTCCTCCGTAAGATATTTTTTAGAAACTTTCATAATATCTTTTTCGGCACTTTTAAAGTTTTTAACTATCCCGCTTGAAGCCAGAAAATGTTTATTCAGAAAAGGCAGCATAAAAAACGGGGTTACGATAGACATAAAAAAGTAAAGGCATGACATTGAAAAACGTTCAATAGCTTCATCTTTGTTATTTGACATTATCGCCTGCGGTATAGCACAACCGCCTATATCTACTATTCCTCTGTTAAGAAGGGTATTTTCCTGTACTTTTTGCGTTATATCATAAAACCCTGTAAACGGTCTTTTGCTAATAACTCTGTCATTACTTATTTGCATTATACTAACTTCAAAACCTATAAATATATTTTTTTGCTAATAATAATTATTTTCGTACTATAATAAAGAGTATGAAAATGATAAAAGAAAAGTTATTCAGCAAAACTCCCGTAGAAATAGGACCTGAAAGCGGGTATGACAATTACATTATGGCAATTGAATCCAGTTGCGATGAAACTGCCTGTTCTATTGTCAAAAACGGGAGAGAAGTTATTGCAAATGTTGTAGCATCACAAATAAAGACTCACGCTCAATTCGGCGGAGTTATTCCTGAAATTGCGGCAAGAGAACATTTGGATTCAATAAATATAGTTATTGATGAAGCCTTTAAACAGGCTAAAGAAAATGCAGGAATAATGCCTGAAGATATAACTGCTTTTGCGGGGACAGTGGGACCGGGTTTGGTCGGTTGCTTACTTGTAGGGCTTAATGCGACAAAAACACTTGCATTAACTTATGATAAACCTTTTATCGGTGTCAACCATTTAAATGCACATCTTTGCGGCAACTATCTTGATACAGATTTAAAACCGCCATTTATGGCATTACTTGTAAGCGGCGGTCATACACAAATTATTGATGTTAAATCTTACTCCGAACAAAATATTTTAGGAGAAACCATTGATGATGCTGTTGGAGAAGCTTATGATAAAGTTGCAAGATTAATCGGATTGCCGTATCCCGGCGGACCAAGACTTGATAAACTTGCTCAAGAAGGAAATCCTCACGCATTTAAGCTGCCTGAAGGAAAAGTTGACGGTTACAATTTCAGTTTCAGCGGTTTAAAAACAGCAGTGCTAAGACTAGTCAAATCATTTGACGGCAAGGAATTGCCTGTAAATGATATTTGTGCCAGCTTTCAGGAACGTGTATCAACAACACTTTTAAATAAAGTAAAAAAAGCTTTAGAAGCAGGCGGATATAAGCAGGTGGTAATAGCAGGCGGTGTTGCCGCAAATTCTGAAATAAGGAAAAAAATCTTTGATTTAGAAAAAGAAGGATATAAAGTTTTTGCACCTCCTATGAAATATTGTACTGATAATGCAGCTATGGTTGCGTCTTGCGCATATTTTAACACTAATACATTTGACGATGTAAATGTTGAAGTCTTTTCAAGAGTAAAATAATAGCAAAAAAAATTATTCAGATATTTACTTTACTTATGATAAACATATCCCCTGATAACAATAACTGCAATCCGCTTTTAAAGCTTATAGATTTTGGCGGCATAGCAAAACCAAGATAAAAATGTGTACAATTGTAAATTTTACACTTTTAAAATAGCAAAAAATTTGTATAAGCTGTTTTATAAAAACTGTGATAGAAAATCTTGGGAACAATACTATGAAACCTTTTTGCGGAAATGAATTATATTCAATTCCGCATTCTTATTTAGAAGGTAATAAGAAAAACAGAGTTCAGCCTGCTTTTCGCGGTGTTACCGAAGAACTTTCAAAAAGATTTTACAAAACTCAAGCAGAAATCATAGATGAATTTATAAAAGACCCAAAATCAAAAGGAATAGCAGGGCAGCTTCCAACAAATTGGCTTGCTAAAATTAAGGCTGATACTCCTGAATTAAGAGAAGAAATTATCCAAAAAGTTTTTATGTCAATAAGAAGCGCAGTGAAGCACCTAAAGCCGTATAATGCTCCTGTTAAAAGCAAAGAATACAGAATTCATAAAGCAAACCTTGAAAACAAGCGCTTGAAAGAAGCATCTGAATATCTTAGCAAAAGTTTAAGACATTTTGGTATACTGGAAGAAACAAACTCTGTAAACTTTAAGATATCAAAAGTAAGCGGGAATTTTACCAAAAGAGCATATGTTCTTCAGGAAAAGGGTAAAAATCCCACATTAGAAAAACTTTTTATAAAAAGTTTTAAAGAAATCAATCCTTTATCTTCAACAGCGGATTACAACGGCAAATACTCCGAAGTAGCTCACTGGCTCTATCTTAATAATAAAACCAAATCGCCGTATTTTTCAAAGGTTTATTGGGGTGATACAGAAGGAAGATTTATGGCTTTAGAATATGAAACGCCTCCAAAACATATAAGTCCGATAGTGAAATTTAAAAGCAATTACGAAAATATTTATAAATTTGCAGCTGATTTTTACAGACAGACCGGAATAGAATTGAGCAATTTATTTGAAAAAGGCATTAAACCTGGAATTATTAACAAGTTTGGCAAATTTGAGCCTGCCAAAAAAGAAGCACTTATTATGAATTACCTTCAACAACTTTTGAAAGAATATAACCTGCACCATACTGATTTGCACAACCAAAATGCCATTATCGGTAAAGACAAATCAGGCCACGCTATTGTTAAAATAGTTGATATAGGCGGACTTGTCGAGCTTTAAACTATACAGGAACTTTTGAGTAAAGTCTTGAGAGAATAAATTCCGTAATTTTCTTTTCAAGCTCAACATTATGATGATAATTAGTTTCTTTTATAAAGTAACAAGGACTTGTTACATTTATTTCTATAATTTTTTCATCAATAACATCTAAACCTACAAGAGGAAGTCCCAGTTTATTCATTTCTTTTGCAACCGGAGCAAATTTTTCCTTTTCTGATTCTGAAAGTTCAGCTTTTACAATGTTGCTGTCACAATGCTCATTGAATTTGAAATCATCGTTAGAAGGAAGTTTTTGAATACAAACATCTAGAACTTCATCACCTAAAAACATAACCCTTTTGTCACCGAATCTTGCTTTAGGAATATATTTCTGCACCATAATAATCTGCTTTTGATTGTTTGTCATTGTGTTAATAATAACAGCTGTATTTTTATCACCTTTTTTCAGTGTCATAACACCTGAGCCAAAACAGCCGTTCAAGGGTTTTAAGACAATTTCTTCATGTTTGTTTAAAAATTTTATAATATCTGATTTTGACGAAGTAACTATATTTTCAGGCATTAAATCCAAGAATTTAACGGTATGCATTTTTTCGTTAAAATCTCTGATAGCTTTAGGGTCATTTAAAATAAGAGTTTTTTCTCTGTCAACAAAATCAAATATATAAGTAGCATTTATATAATCCAAATCAACAGGAGGATCCGGTCTGAACATAACAAGCCTAAAGTCTTCAATCTTTTTAAATTGTTCAGCTTTATCATAAAATATATTTTTGTCTTTTTCATAAGCTTCATAGCAATGAGTATAAGCTTCACCTGATACAAGACTTAAATTATCAATAGTTGTAATAAATACATTTTTGTTTTCTTTTAAAAGTTCTCTGATAATCCAAAAATTTGTCACAAGATTATTAAACTCAAAATATTTGAGCTCAAGTCTGTCTATAATAAATAAAATATCCATGTTGTTCTCCACCTCAACTTGAGTTTACATCTAACGAAATTTATTCGCAATAGAGAAACGGGCTAGTTAAATTTTTTCAGGGTCTAATACAACACAATTAGCATTATTTACCTGAAGCAAAGCATTAAATCTTTGTAAATCAGCCTGAATTTGCGGGAAAGTGTTATAATGCATAGGTATAACAGTTTGAGCACCAACCCAATGAGCTGCCATAGCTGCATGTTCAACATCCATAGTGTAATAACCGCCAATAGGAAGCATTGCAATATTCGGTCTGTATAATTCTTTGATTGTTTTCATCTCGCTTGTAAGTGCGGTATCACCTGCGTGATATATTCTTACGCCTTCAACATCCAGAATTACACCTGTTGCAACACCTGCATATCTGCCGTCAGGCAATGAACTTGTATGAAAAGCCGGTACAAATACAGCTCTGCCCCAATCATAATCAATCCAGCCGCCAAGGCCAACTGCCTTTGCTTTGCATCCTTGTTCTTCACAATATTTACCTAGTTCAAAGACCGCGCTAATTGTAGCATCTTTTTCCTTTGCAATCTCAATTGCCTGTCCAAGATGATCACCGTGACCGTGCGTAACAAATATATCGGTAATATTTGAAGCGCGCCAATCATATTTAGGATTAATACTTACAAAAGGATCAATCAAAACCGAATTGTCTTTTAACTTAATTTCAAACGCACTGTGACCGATATATTTAATATCCATATTTTTCTCCTTACAATCTGCACATTTTTATTTTAATATATCAGATTTTAGTGTAAAATACAAATATGCAATATAGTTTGTTAATGAAAAAATGCATAGAATTGGCAAGACTGGCAGAAGGCAATACTTCTCCCAACCCTCTTGTCGGATGCGTAGTTCTTGATAAAAACGGTAATGAAATATCAACAGGATTTCATGCAAAATACGGCGAAAACCACGCTGAACGAGATGCTCTTTTAAAACTTAAAAAAGGCGAAGAAAAAGACGGTACTCTAATAGTTAATCTTGAACCATGTTCTCATTACGGGAAAACTCCACCCTGCGCTGATTTGATAATAGAAAGAGGAATAAAAAAGGTTGTTATCGGAATGCGTGATGTAAATCCGATTGTTGCAGGAAAGGGTATTAATAAATTACAAGATGCAGGAGTAGAAGTTGTTGAAAATATTTTAGAAGATGAATGCATTAAATTGAACGAAGTATTTATAAAAAATATGACAAAAAAACAAACATTTGTTGCCATAAAAACAGCTGCAACACTTGACGGTAAAACAGCTACTTCTAAAGGTTCTTCCAAATGGATTACATCAGAAAAAGCACGCGAAGAAGTAAAAAAAATAAGGAATCGTTACGATGCTATTATGACAAGTTCCTCAACAATTCTTGCTGATAATCCCACAATGAACCACAGAAAAAAAATAATCCTTGACAGAGAACTTAAAACTGACTTCAATTCTCCTATTTACAAAAACGGAGAAATTTATGTTTTCAACGGATTAAAACACAGTTGTGAAAACGGAATAAAATTTATTAAGACACCAATTATAAATAATAAACTAAAGCTTGATTTCATTTTTCAAAAAGCTTATGAACTCGGTATTATGAGCATACTGATTGAAAGCGGAGGCATTTTAAACGGCGAAGCATTAAAATATGCGGATAAAATTTATCACTTTATTGCCCCGAAAATTACAGGCGATAATTCATCAAAATCGTGCTTCAATTTCAGAAAAATTGATGCAATAAATGAATGTTTAAATTTTAAAATTGCCTCAACAGAGTTTTTTGAACCTGATATATTATTAACTTACTATCCTATTCAAAAAAATTAATCTTAATGTATAATAAATTTTATGTTCAACAATAAAAAAGCATCTGTATCGGGAACTTTCTATCCTTCTGATAAAACAGAACTTCTTAATATGATAGATAATTTTAAATGCAAAGAAAGCGGCTACTTTTCAAGAGCTGTTATTGTGCCGCATGCAGGGTATATTTATTCCGGTGAACTTGCAAATTGCGGAATAAGCCATCTAAGACAAAACGCAAAAAATGTTTTTATTTTTGCACCTGCACATTTTGAAAGAATTTTCGGATGCGTAACCAGCAATTATGATGCTTTTGAAACTCCTCTGGGTAATATAGAAGTTAATAAAGAATTATCTAAAGAAATTTCAAACTTTTGTGATTGTCAAATAAATAACTTTGCTTTTGAGAAAGAACATTCACTTGAAGTTCAGCTTCCATTGATAAAAAAACATTTACCTGATGCAAAGGTAATACCGGTTTTATACGGATGCGAAAACTTCACCAACCTTGCAGAAACCATAAAACATTTCTGGGATAACGATGACAATGTCTTTGTTATATCAAGCGACTTAAGCCATTTTTATCCTGAAAAGGAAAGCTATAAAATTGACAGCTATACAGCAAAAATGATTGAATCAAATGAAACCAGAGATTTTGAAATGGAGCAAGCGTGTGGTGCAGTAGGAATTTGCGGTCTTACAGATTTTGCAAAAAACAATAAATTTTCTTTAATCCGAATAGGCTTAACAAATTCGGCACGTGTAACAGGGGACTCATCACGGGTCGTAGGTTATGGAAGTTGGTTTTTATATGAGGGTGAAAAGAACCGATATATTAAAGAATATTTCTCCGACACAGTTCTAAAAATCTGCAAAGACAGTATTCTGTCAGGTTTTCAGCTTGGAGAAATCAAGCCTAAAGATTATCCCTGCGTTCTTGAAGAATACGGTGCAGCATTTGTAACTCTTGAACTTGCAGGAATTCTTCGCGGATGCATAGGTTCCATAATCGCACACAGACCACTGGTACAGGATTTAATTAAAAATGCTCACGCTGCTGCCTTTGCCGATCCGAGATTTAATCCTCTTACTCTTGATGAATATAACAAAATTTCAATCAGCGTTTCTCTTTTATCCAAGCCTGAAAGAATTGAATTTAAAGACGAAGAAGATCTTTTAGATAAGCTTATCCCAAACAAAGACGGTTTAATTATACGCGACGGAAATTATCAGTCGGTATTTCTTCCGATAGTATGGGAGCAGCTGCCCGATAAACATGAATTTTTAAAAGAACTCAAATTAAAAGCAGGGCTGGATGAAAATTATTCTTCGGAAACTCTTGAAGCTTTTAAATTTAATGCGGTAAAAATTACTCAATAACTTTTCCGTCAAACAAATCCATTACCATATTTACATTATCGGAATGCATTGAAGAAAGAACTTTATCCACAGATGAAGTGTTTTCAGTTTTTGCTGCTTCTTCTTTTATTTCTTCAATTTCTTCGGGTTCAGGAACTTCTTCCTTTTTAACCTCAACAGGCTTTGCCGGTTTAACGGGAGCTGACGGTTTTGCTACAACACTTGATTGCCTGACATTTTCGTCACCTGCTTGAGGCAGTCTGATAATAACATTTGAATCTGATTGACCAAATAAAGTATTAACAGCATCAATAACCGCTTGTTTTTTACTTCCGCTTTGAACCTGGTTTAAAAAGATTTCATTCTTCATGGTAACAATTGTTTCTTCAGGAGAAATCTTTACAGGATTAGCCCACTGCTTTAAAAGTGCTCTCGTAGGTGCGCTGGAAAGATTTTCCAAAAGTTTGCTCCATAATGAGGAAATATCTTCACCGTTTGAACTTTTAGCTTTAGGCATAGGTGCAAAATCATCTTTAACAGCACCAGGTTCAGAAGCCTTTACAGGTTCATTCTTAACTTCCACCTCAGTTTTTGGCAATTCTTGAACAGGTTCGTTTTTGGGAGCCTGTTTAATTTCAGACTTCAGCACCGGAGCAGGAGAAGTCTTATATGAAGAGGGCTTGACATTATTGTTTAGCGTAGCTGCGCCGCCTTCAAGTCTTGCAATCCTGTTTTGAAGTTCAACTAACGAAGTATTCTCTGTTAAGTTTGCAAGGTCAATAATTGCAACCTCAAGCCACAATCTTGGATTGTTTGTTAACTTTAATTCTTTTATGTACTCGGAACATTTTTCAATAAGGAAAACAATCTGGTGAGTTTCCAAAATATCAGTCTGTTTATGCAGTGCAGTGATTTGAGCATCATTAGCCTGGGTTAATTCAAAAGCAATCTCTTTTCTGCAATTTTTAACTATTAAAAGATTTTTCAGATAATCCATTAAGTTGGTTAAAATCTGGACAGGTTCGTTACCTGAATTATAGATTTTTTCCAAATCTTCAATAGCTTCCTGCGGTTTAGAATTAACAATTTTATCAGCTAAAGAATTTAAAGTATCAAATGACAAACGGCCTAAAAGGTTGTTAATGTCATCAGTTGATATAGCTTCATCACCGTCAAGAACACTTAACTGGTCAAGCAATGCAATACTGTCACGCATTCCGCCTGCAGAGTTTTTAGCAATAGTGAACAATGCATCATCAGTTATATTAATTTTTTCATTATCTGAAATATAACGTAAATGTTTAACAATATCATCAGTTGTAATACGTTTAAAATCAAAACGCTGGCAGCGGCTTTTGATTGTATCCAAAACTTTATGAACCTCTGTTGTTGCAAGGATAAAAATAACATTTTTAGGTGGTTCTTCCAATGTTTTTAAAAGAGCATTAAAGGCTGTTGTTGAAAGCATGTGAACTTCGTCTATAATATAGATTTTATATCTGCTGTTAACAGGAGCATACATAACCTTTTCAAGAATATTTTGAGCATCTTCAACTTTTCTGTTGCTTGCAGCATCAATTTCAATAACATCCATAGGTGTTGAATTTGTGATATCTACACAATTTGCACAAACACCACAAGGTGATATTGTTGGTCCTTCTTTACAATTTAAAGATTTCGCAAAAATACGTGCGGTAGATGTTTTACCGGTACCGCGCGGACCTGTAAAAAGATAAGCATGAGAAATTTTATCAAGCTCAATAGCATTTTTTAAAGCTTTTTTGATATGCTCTTGTCCTACAACTTCTTCAAGCATTTGAGGACGATATTTTCTGTATAAAGGTATATATTTTTCGTTCATGATATTATTATAGCAAAGATTTAAAAAATAGGTAAAAATATGAATATTATTAAGCCGCCGTTATTAAAAGAAGGTAACACGATAGGAATTCTTGCCACATCGGGCGCAATGGATGATGACACTAATCTCAAACGGGCTGTATCATTTTTTGAAAACAAGGGCTATAAAATTGTCTTAAGTGATAACGTTTATTCTAAAGCCGGATATCTGGCAGGAAGTGATGAAGAACGGGTTAATGCGCTGCATAAAATGTTTTCGGATAAGAATATCAATGCGATTATTGCACTAAGAGGCGGCTACGGAGCAATCAGACTTATTAATAAGATTGACTACAATTTAATCCGCCAAAACCCGAAAATCTTTTGCGGGTACTCTGATATCACGGCACTTAATGCAATGTTTTTGAAACGTGCAGGACTTATGACTTACTCAGGTCCTATGATTTTAAGCGACTTCGGGCAGGAAAATTTATGTGATTATACAATTAACAAATTTTTCGAAACTGTAAAGGAAGGCAAGTTTGATTACGAGGGCACTTTCTGGGGCGGCAATCTTTCAACGCTGGTATCGCTTTGCGGGCAGGATTTTGTACCGGATTTTAAATTCACACTGTTTTTGGAAGATTTGAATGAACCGCCTTATAAAATCGACAAAATGGTAACTCAGTTGTTTAATATGGAAAAAATCCGTAAAAACACTAAAGCCATAGCCGTCGGAGACTTTTTAGACTGCGGAGATGTTGATTACATATTTGAAGAATTAAATCTGCCTCTGATAAAAAATTTCCCCGCATCACACGCAGACAAAAAAGCAACTGTTCCATATGGTTATTGTGAATAATTAATATTATATTAATTATATATTATCAAGTTTTTTTTTGGGTTAAAATATGAGTAAGGTTAGATAAATAAGGAAAAGACTATGTGGGATTATTCAGATAAAGTTATAGATCATTACAGAAACCCTCGTAACGTAGGGAAAATTGATAATGCAGATGCAATCGGCGAAGCAGGTTCTCTTGCTTGCGGCGATTCGTTAAAAATATATTTAAAAATTAAAGACGGCATCGTTACTGATGCAAAATTTCAAACATTTGGCTGCGGTTCTGCAGTTGCAAGTTCCAGCATTTTAACAGAAATGATTATTGGAAAATCTGTTGAAGATGTTAAGAAAATTACCAATAAAGATATTGCAGACCAGCTTGACGGGCTTCCTCCCGAAAAAATGCACTGCTCTGTTATGGGGTATGAAGCTTTGGAAGATGCTCTTAAAAATTTCGATGATTATACAGATTTAGAAGATATCAGAAATGAAGAAGCTACAAACAAAAAAAGTGAAAAAATTGTCTGTCAGTGCTTCGGAGTTACTGAAAATGTAATTTGGGATGCCTTAAAACTTAACGGCTTGAAAACTGTTGAAGAAGTCACAAATTACACTAAAGCAGGAGGAGCTTGCGGTAAGTGCAAAGGATTAATCCAAGATATTATTGACACATATTATAAAAAAGAAAATGAAAAAAATGAATCAGCACTCACTCCGGCTCAAAAAATTCTGAAAATAAATAATGTAATTGAAAAACAAATATCGCCTGAGTTAAGAAAAGACGGCGGAGATATTACTCTCGTTGATATTGACGGGAATAAAGTAATGGTAAAACTACGCGGAAAATGTTCAGGATGCAAAAACTCGCACCTGACACTTAAAGCCTTTGTTGAAACGACTTTGAGAGATACCGTAGATAAGAATATTGAAGTTGTAGAGGTATAGAAATGGGATTAATTTATTTAGACAATAACGCAACAACAAAGGTAGATCCTCAAGTGCTGGAAGCTATGCTTCCTTATTTGAAGGATGAGTATGCAAATCCGTCAAGTATTTACGATTTTGCAAAACACGCAAATCACGCTGTAAAAGAAGCGCGCGGTGTAATTAAAGATTTTTTAAACGCTGAAAATGAAAAAGAAATTATCTTCACATCTTGCGGTTCTGAAAGTGCAAACACTGCTATTCGCGGCGTCTTAAACATGAACAAAAACAAAAGACATATAATTACTACAAAAGTTGAACACCCGTGTGTTTTAAACCTTTACCAAGCATTGGAAAAAGAAGGTTACACAGTTGATTATATCGGTGTAAACTCGAACGGTGAACTAGATTTAGCACAACTTTCAGAAGCAATAAATCATGATACTGCGCTTGTATCAATTATGTATGCTAACAATGAAACAGGTGTAGTTTTCCCTATTGAAAAGATTTCTGAGATTATAAAATCAAAAAATAAAGAAACAAAGTTCTTTGTTGATGCTGTTCAGGTTGCAGGCAAAATACCTATTGACGTACAAGCTGCAGGTATAGACCTACTCGGAATATCAGGTCACAAATTTCACGCTCCAAAGGGTGTAGGCGCATTGTATGTTAATTCAAAAACATTAATTACACCCCTAATTATCGGAGGTCACCAGGAAAGAGGCAAACGTGCAGGAACTGAAAATGTCCCTTATATTGTAGGTATTGCCAAAGCAGCACAGCTTGCAACAGATCAATTAAAATACGAAAATACCGAAGTTAAACGTCTTAGAGATAAACTTGAAGCTAACATTTTGAAAAACGTATTTAATGCAAGATTAAATGCAGGTGTAGTTAACAGAGTACCGAACACTACCAATATTGGTTTTGAATACATTGAAGGCGAACTAATTCTTCTTCACCTCAGCGATTTGGGCATATGTGCAAGTTCAGGAAGCGCCTGCACTTCAGGTTCTCTAGAACCGAGCCACGTCTTAAGAGCAATGAATGTTCCGTTTACTTCAATTCACGGCAGTATAAGATTTTCATTAAGTAAATTCACAACAGAACAAGAAATTGATTATGTTTGTGAAAAAATGCCGGGTATTATTGAAAAATTAACCAATATCTCACCATTCCAAGATGAACTTGAAGCTTTGAAAAAATTAAAAAGTTAATTGAAACATAATATTTCTTAAAAATTATAGTAATATTAACAAAATGAATAATTTACGACTTTTTTACTTAAAAGGTGTTACTTTATTTAGAAATTATGTCAAATCTGCACAAGCAATAGAAATTAGAAAGCCGAATTTTTCAAGAAACGTTTCTAATGATTTAGCTCATAGTGTAGAAAACATGTTGCATGTTAATCGAAATTCAGCAGATATACAAATAATGCATAAAATTTCACAAGCTCCTGAAAGTATATTTAAACCGTTGATTTCAATTATAACGCAGCCAGATAAACCGGCAACATTAGAACAGTTGAGAGCTTTTAGGAGAAATTTATACAATATTTGCAAAAAAAATCCTGAAGCTAAAGAATATATTAAATCTTTGCACACGTTTTTAGCTGAAAATAAAAATGTAAGCTCGCTTATAAATCGTATTGGCAAAGGAGTAAGCAGTTACATGAATGTTTTCTTAAATTCAACACATTTTAACAAAGGCGTTGCAAATGCACAGAGAAATAATTACAAAAACTCCACTATAAAAATAATGGAAAGATTAAATCAAGAAAATTTAAATACACATTTACAAAATTTCTTTAAATATATATCTAACAATTAACATAACGTTATTATATAAAACAAGCTTACGATTAAAGTACTATGAATTTTAAAACATAATACTTTGGTCGTAAGATTTTTTATTTATATTCAATGTTTTCAATATTACAATTCCGTTGAATTGTTTTAGCTGACGTACAACCTTAGACTAAGGCTAAGGAGTTGTCATGAAAAAATTTATTGTTATCTTAAGTTTATTATTATCCGTAAACGGCGTATATGCCGCAAGCCAGTACTCATCCTTGCTTGATAATGTAGAAAATTCACTTTACGGATTTACATACACTACTCAAGACGATGTGACAAGATTAAATCGTATTGAAGAAAGTGTTTATGGCCAAGCATCAAACAAATCTACCCAGCAGAGAATTGCCAAACTAAAAACAGATATGGCTGCAGATTTGATTGGTCAGGAAATTACACCTAAAGAAGATACTTTTGCAGAAGATCAAGACAGTTACAAAGATAAAATTGCAGAAGAAAAATTACCGCCCCCGGGTGCAAATGTAGACTATCCGTCTATTAACGAACTTGAAAAGCAGGTATTTAAACAAGAGTTTAAAAATAAAGATTTAAACAGCCGTCTTGCAAGTCTTGAACAAAAAGCATTGGGCTCTACTTATGCCGATGATGACTTTAGCAGCCGTGTAGAAAGATTACAGGCTAAAATAAAACCGAAATCATTTATGGACAACAGCATTGCACAATCATCAAATGATTATTTCGACGGTGATGCAATTCCTCTTGATAAAAATTACAAACTTGACAGATATGACGAAGGCGAATTCGATTATGATGCATACAATGCAAGAAATTCAAGACAACCTCAGCGTGTAAATCTTGCATCAGTTGAAAAATCTATCTTCAAAAGAAGCTTTGCACAAGAGCCTATGGATAACAGATTATCAAGACTTGAGTCAACAATGTTCGGTACAACTTTTAACAGCAACTCCGAACAAGAACGTCTAGACAGAATATCAAGTGCGTATAAAGCACAAAAAACCGCCAGTAAATACGACTCGAATAAATTCTCACAGAATATGGCAACAGCTGTGCAGATAGGTACACTTATACTTATGGTCCTTGCTTGTATTTTATAATACTTAAAAGGTTGAGAAAAATCTCAACCTTTTTTCATAAAAACTATTTCAACAGATTTTTCAAGTTTTTCAAACCCTCTTTTGCATCCTGCATTTGCTGTTTAGCTTCTTGTGCCTTTGCTCTGGATTCTTCTAAGGATTTTTGAAGCTGTTCAACTTTATGCTGTTTTGCTTCCTGAATTGCCTGTTTGGTATTTTCAATCTGTTCTTTTACGGTTACCTGCTCAATTTCAGAAGTATCGCATTTAGAAAGCCACTTAAATGATTTTACCGAACTTCTGCTTTCAACACCACCGTTAAATACAACCTTAAAATCTTTATAATTTTTATTACCTGACGAAAGCAGAGGTATTGCAGATACATTTTCACTTTTCGGGTCTGTTGTAAGTGCATTAATAAGATTTCCGGTTAATGTACCGAATTTAGGAATATATGAAGTAAGTTTGCTGACAGATAAATCACCTAAAGGGCCGAGTAATGAAACAACTTCAGCAGATATTCTGCCTAAGACAATAACATTTGCAGTAGCATTTAAAAGATTATATTTTCCTGTAATATATGATGACATCGATGGTCCTGAAGTTTTTATCGGGCTTAATGATGCCCAGCCGTTGTTGAATGCCATATTCCCTGAAACAGATTTAAATTCTGCTGTATTTTTAACTGTTGGCAATGCTGCAACCGAATTTATTGCAGCTTTTATAATACTGTTTGATTGCAGGTTTTGTGCAAACAAATAGTTTTCAAATCTGCCTATATTTCCAAAAGTACCGTCAGTAATTTCAAAAGATACTTTTCCTTTTAGGTTCTTCATCATTTCAACGTCAGTAGCACCATGTAAGGTTACATTAGCATCAAAGCCAAGAGTGCCTGAAAGTGCATTTTTAAGTCCTGCGGCACCTGCAATAGCTTTTTCTGCATTCATGCCGGAGCCTTTAAATATCACGCCTATTTTGCCGTTTATTATATTATAAGAAATATTTCCGTTGATTTTACCGTCAAAAGCCTCGCCAGTAAGATTTTTAAGATAAAAGACATTATCTTTAAATGAAAAATCCGACGTAAGATTTTGGGCAGTAATTCCGCCTGACGTAAATTTTGCAAGTGTACCTTTACCGTTTGCAATAACTCCGTTAAGATTTACCGACATATTTTCCATTGTCAAAAGCATATCAGGAATTGTAATAACAGGAATATCTATATTTCCCTTTAAAACAGGATTTACAGCCGCGCCTGAAACTGAAATATTTCCCTTTGCTTTTAAATTAGATTTTTTCAGCGTAGGTATTTCCATAGAAATTTGTTGAGGTGTGCTTATATCAAGTGCAAGAGTTTGGGATTTTGAAAGATTATTCACTGAACCTTTAACTTCCAAAACACCCACGCCATTAGCATAAACTCCTGTATCAGAAAGCTTCAGGGAGTCATTTGCAATTTTTATATCACTTTTTATAACTGTATTTTTTCCTTTTAACGCATCTACTGATAAAATTGAAACATAATTAGACGTATTAGCCGATAAATTTACAGCAATATTTTGGGCTTTATCATTCCCCGTTATTTTAACAGACAGCGGTAAACTTCCTGCCGAAGCGACTTCTTTTCTTAAATCAGCAGGAATCATAGATTTAACATCAGATGATAAAATATTACCTTTTGCGTTAATATCAAAGTTTATATCTTTTGTGGTATAGTCACTTACCATACCTGTTATATCAATCCTTGAGTTATTTAAAAGAACGTATGCATTATCAATATTAATGTCCTTTTGCCCAAAAGATATTTTAGATTTTGGCGCTGAAATATTTGCAACAGGATTTAATACCTTTAAATTATTAATATCAATTCCACCTGTGAACGATTTTCCGTCTGTATTTACATCTGCATTAGAACTCATAAGGATAACAGATGTATTTGACGGGATATTTTTTATATTCACATTATCAACATTTAAACTCACTTTTGGAACAGGTTTATCCAGCTTGCCTGTTAGAGAAGCATCTAAAGATAATGTACCTGATTTTATATCGTTATCCTTAAGCAAACCCAGTTGACCTGCCGCTACCAGAAGTGCTTTTAATTGAAGCTTGTCAGCAATCACATGTGCATTAATATCATTTGAAATAGTACCGTTTACCTTTAAAGGCTGTTCAGCAACTTTAAATCCCGCATCTTTAATATTTACAGTATCTCCTGAAAAATCAATATCTGCTTTTATATCTTTTATGTAAGCATTATAAAGCTTATATGTAATACTTGAAGAAGGTATTTTTAAATATCCCGATGATTCCACTTTTTTCATATCCGACTTAAGGGAGAAATCAGCATCAATTCCTCCGGTAGCAGTTAAAGTATCTAAATCATGATATCCGAAAGATTTAGCAATACTGTCTGCCATATCAAAGATACTTTTAAATTTAGCATCAGATTTACAATTTAAATCTATTTTAGGATGTTTACCTGTTTTAATATCGGCTACCACTTCAGTAAGTTCTTTTTCAGCTGTGTATAATTTTGAATAAAGGTTAATCTTATTCCCCTTCAAAGTAATATCAATATTGCTTGAAGGAAGTTTTTTATTATCTACTGCCGCACCAAGATTAGATACATTTACAGTTCCGCTCCAATTAATGTTATCCGGGGTTCCAAAAGTTTTAACATCTGCTTTTAAATCCGCTGTAACATAATTATTATGAATTGCTTTAAATATATCTATAACATTAAGGCTTATAGGTTGTCCTGCAGGAGCATTTTCCGTTTTGGGCGAAAACACCAACTCGTTTAAATCCATATCAGGCATAATCTTATTAAAGATTTTGACATCATAATTAAACTGGTTTCTATCCTGTAAAAGTACCTTACCGTCAGCTAAAACTTTTACCTTCTTATTTAAAACAAAATCAGATACCTTTATTCTGTTACCTGAGAAATAATAAGATTTATCAGTCTTCATATCAATAAATGAAAGATTGTAATTATTAACATACTCTGCCGGTGTGTGGTAATAAACAACAACTATCCCACTTGAATCCGCCATACCACATGCTGCAAGGTCAACATATGAACCATCTTCACAGTCAATTCTTATTGCGTATGTTTTTTCAGTATTATCAACAACATCAATAAGTGAAGTACTGTCAAGATATTCGTTAAGCTCATCTGCACCATATTCATCTGTATATTCCTGTGCTATAAGATTACCTTTTGAATCCATGATTATAACTGCCGTCAGATAACATTCCTGCATATTCTTTTTGATAAATTCTTCTGTAAATATATCTTTATCTGAAAGGCTGCGCTCATATGTGATATTATGTTTTATCTGCTGCGCACTTTCAATTACCCTGAGCAGGCTCTTGGTTTCTGACGCAAGATTAAGTCTTGTAAAGCTGTTGCACTGTTCATTAATATAATGCGCAGTATCTGAAAGTGTTTCCTGTGTAGTTTTTATATCAACATTTACAGCAATAAAAAACACAATCATCATTATAAACAGGCCTGCTATAATCTCAATCGGCCATATTCTTTTTCTTTTCTTTCTGGTAATGGTATTATTTTCCATAACTGTCCACCTCCAGATATTTATCAGCATCAGGAATATATCTGCTGATTATCTTCTTCTCTGTACCATCATTTCTCATCTGGTTAAGAATTTCTGTAAGCTGCTTCTCTATCCCACGGTCATCATTTTTGTCAAATGCTACTCCCAGTCCTACTGTCTCTAATGGTTCGTCAAGAATCCTGAACTTAATATTATAATCTTCCATGTACTGGCGTATTGCAGTTTCATGAGCTGCCAAAGCATCTGCATAGCCTTTGCTTAAAAAAGGATATATAAGTTCTCTCTTCTGCAAAGCTATTAATGACCTTATAGCCGGGATACGCTCATCAGTCTTGCTAAGAAATATCTTCTCAGGTCTTGTTGTAGTCTGTACTGCAATCGTCTTTCCTTCCAGATCCTCAAGAGAATATATATCACTTTCCATATTCACAGCAACAACCTGACGGCTGGTCATATAAGGTCCTGCCCATCTGTATTCATTCTCCCTGCCATCCATGCTAAAGCTTCCCCATGCACAATCAATTGTTCTGTCAGCAAGAAGATTCTTCTTATCCTCCCAGTCAATATATATGAATCTGGCCTTATAGCCCATTCTTTTAAATGCTTCCGTAGCAAGCTCAACATCAATTCCAGTAGCATTGCCATCTGTATCAACATAATTATATGGCGGATAGTTATCACTTCCTATGACTATTTCCGGCAATCCAGCCTCATTATTGCTGTCTGACCATTCTTTTTTTCCACAGCCATAAAAAGAAGCTGCATATATGCTTAGCATACATATTATAATCAAAAAGCTTTTAATCCTACGCACTTACTTTCCATCTCCTACATATTTATAAAATATGTTCTATTATAATACAAAAAGCTGCTGATTACTAATCAGACTGACAGTTTTCGTTCGACATAATTCGACAATTTTTTTATGGTCAGTTTTCATCTGACCATATTCCTGATTTATTCTGACCTTATTCTGGCATGTGACATTTTTATTAAATTGGATATTTCTTTATGACCAGTTGTGCAATATTATATGTAAAAATCAATTCATAAAATTCATTTTCAAGGAGGTCAGTTATGACAACAAATTCACAATATGAATTAAACAAAGGACTTGCTCAGATGTTAAAGGGTGGCGTAATCATGGATGTTACTACTCCTGAGCAGGCTAAGATTGCAGAGGCCGCTGGTGCATGTGCTGTTATGGCACTTGAGAGAATCCCTGCCGATATCAGGGCTGCAGGTGGTGTTTCGCGTATGAGCGACCCTAAGATGATTAAAGGTATTCAGGATGCTGTAAGTATTCCTGTTATGGCAAAATGCCGTATTGGTCATTTCGTTGAAGCACAGATTTTACAGGCAGTTGAGATCGACTATATTGATGAATCTGAAGTATTATCTCCTGCTGATGATATATATCATATTGATAAAACCCAGTTCAAAGTACCTTTCGTATGTGGTGCAAGAGATTTAGGAGAAGCATTAAGAAGAATCAATGAAGGTGCTTCCATGATAAGAACAAAAGGTGAACCTGGTACGGGGGATGTTGTTCAGGCTGTACGACACATGAGAAAGATTAATTCTGAAATCAGAAAAATAACATCTATGCAAAAGGACGAGCTTTTCGAGGAAGCTAAACAGTTACAGGTTCCATATGACCTTGTCCTCTATGTACATGATAATGGAAAGCTTCCTGTAGTAAACTTTGCTGCCGGAGGTGTTGCTACTCCTGCAGATGCCGCTCTTATGATGCAGTTAGGTGCTGAAGGTGTATTTGTAGGTTCTGGTATATTCAAGTCTGGAAATCCTGCTAAGAGAGCTTCTGCCATAGTTCAGGCTGTCACTAACTACACAGATGCTGCACTTATTGCTAAATTATCAGAAGATTTGGGCGAAGCCATGGTTGGTATTAATCCTAGCGAAATACAGATAATCATGGAAGAAAGAGGCAGATAATATGAAAATAGGCGTACTTGCTGTGCATGGTGCATTCATTGAGCATGAACATATCATTGAAAAAATCGGACATGAAGTAATTGAAATACGTCAAAGAAAAGACCTTGAAGGAATTGACGGAATTATCCTTCCAGGTGGTGAAAGCACTGTTCAGGGACAGCTTCTAAGAAAGCTGGATATGCTTGATACAATTAAGTCTTTAATAGCAGATGGTCTTCCAACACTTGCAACCTGTGCCGGTCTGATTCTTTTAGCCGGACGCATTGACAATGACGACAGTATACATATTGGAACTCTGCCTGTCACTGTAAAAAGAAATGCATATGGAAGACAGTTAGGCAGCTTTGCAAGAACTGCTCCTATGAAGGGCTTTGATGAATTTCCAATGACATTTATCCGTGCGCCATACATTTCATCAATTAAGGATAACGTTGATGTTCTTGCAGCTGTTGATGACAGAATTGTTGCTGTTCAATATAATAACCAGATTGGTCTTGCATTTCACCCTGAACTTTCAGGTGACACTAGAATTCATGAGTATTTTATATCACTCTGTGAAAAATAATCTGAATTATAATATTTAATTGACACATTTATATATATATATTAGTATAATGTTAATAAGAGGGAGTAGTTAGCATCGTATCCGGTGCAATAGTAATCGTCATCACGCTGAACAGCCGGTTATTATTACAATTAACGAGACTTTTATCAATTCATTTTTGATGCGATAAAGGTCTCTTTTTATATTTTATATTATTCCATTCCTTTATCGCAAGAAAGGAGCTTATTATGGAATATTTGTTACTACTCATCGGTTTCGTGCTATTAATAAAAGGCGCGGATTTCTTCGTGGAGGGAAGTTCTTCCCTTGCCAAAATCCTTAAAGTACCAAGCGTTATCATCGGACTTACCATTGTTGCAATGGGAACCAGTGCCCCTGAGGCATCTGTTAGTATTAACGCTGCCCTCTCTGGCAGTAATGACATTGCAATCAGCAATGTTGTTGGTTCTAACATATTTAATGGTCTTGTCGTTGTAGGTATCTGTGCATTTATAGCAGGATTTTCTACTAACCGTGACATTCTCAAGCGTGATATGCCTGTTAATATCATAATAACTGCTATTCTTTGCTTTATGTTTATTGATGGCAGACTTTCAAGAATTGAAGGCATTATTCTCCTTGCCGGAATGGCAGCTTACATCACATGCATGATAATATCAGCACTTAAAAACAGGGAAGAAGCTGAGGATTGTAAAATAATGCCTCTGCCTAAGAGTCTGCTTTATATTGCAGGAGGTCTTATAGCAGTAATATTCGGTGGTAATCTTGTTGTAGATAAAGCCTGTATCATAGCTGCCAACTTTGGTGTAAGCCAGAATTTCATAGGTCTTACAATAGTTGCAATCGGAACATCCCTGCCTGAGCTTGTAACTTCTATAGTTGCCACAAGGAAAGGTGACAGCGGACTCGCACTTGGCAATGCAATCGGCTCTAACATATTTAATATATTATTTATCTTAGGTATGTCTGCTGCGATACAGCCTCTTCACGTTCTTTCCGAATCACTTATTGACTGTATCATACTTCTTGCCAGTGGAATTGTATTATTTCTCTTCGCATTTACCAAGAAGACAATGAGCAGATGGGAAGGTGCTGCATGTATTCTTATGTATGTGGGATATACGGCATATCTTTTTGTACGCTAAAGGTATTTTAAATTAATTATGCATAAATAAATGCACCGTAAGTATATCTCTAACATACTTACGGTGCATTTGTGTTAAATATTATGTTCTTTTCTTTTTTTAACAATCAGCCACACAACCATTAACACAACTCCTGCAGCACTAACTAAAGCCCCCTGCCACAGATACGGGTATCTCATCTTAATAACAGTTGTTCCCTTATTCACATACATAAGATTATTCCTATGTGTTATATCCGATGAAGAGCTGAATATATCGTGATATGCAAGTGTTGTATTAACATTATCATTATTAGATGTAATTGTAATCTCATTGTTTCCGTATTCCACCTTTAAAGGAACTATCTTTCTGTCTGGAAGTTCCTCTGATGATATACCACTCATATTACTAAGCAACTGTCCAACAGATATGTCATCAGTCAGACTATAGAAATATGTAAGATTAAGGCCAGTCATTATAATATTATCGTTATTCACAGTCCCATAAAAATCGAGATTCAATCCATTATCATAAAAAGTTCCCCACACAGTATCAAGTCCATCAAGATACACTGTATTCCATGTAGTATGTCCCTGAGGAAACATATCTGGATATATCGTTCCAATTCTTGTATCCATATCCGGATATCCGTTGTGAAATGTTATCAAACTGCATGTTACGCCAAGGAAATTCTGACTATGTGTACGCTTATCCTTTGGTATGCCATCGGCATATATAATCACCTTAACTCCTGCTCTGCTTAGACGCAGTACAAGGTCTTCTGCTGTTTCTTTATCATCATATGTAAAACCATTCAGGAACACCTCTTTATATCCCGACAGTTCTTCATATGTGTAATCATTAAGATTAGCAGAATCTGCTGTTTTAACTGCAGGGAACTGCATTGATATTGCTGCTGCCCCAGAGCCTATCGCAACTGCCCTGTAACTGCTGATAACTCCCCAGTTGTCAGGTGTTTCAATATGGTAAAGAATATAATCACTGTTTTGTTCCACTTTCTTATATCCAACCGTATTCGCAGCTGCTTCAAGATCATATAAAGAATTATTATATTGTTTAAGCAATGATTTTTTCACAAGTACAGAATCATCCCCCAGTTCTAAGCATCTGTCGAAGACATACAGGAAATCTCCCTGTGCAAATGCTTTGTTAAGATTAACTATATTAGCAGATGTATTAGCAGCTTCTCTTCCTGCACCAAATGTAGCATCAACCGGATTGCCATAATCAGAAACCAGCCATGAACCGGTTGCCCCCAGTATGCTCTCGTCCATCAGGGCAAGTCTCTGCTTTGTGACTGCCTGAGCACTTGAAATAAGAGTACTGTCCTGTCTTGCTGCCATTCTTTCCTGAACAGATATATCATTATGTTCACCAACAATAAGGCTTAAAGATGGTATAGTATCTACCACCAGTAAAACGCAAAGCATCAAGACCAGAGTCTTCTTTAACCTGTCCCACATAAGAAAGCTCATAAGAATCATACATAATGCAATGGATATGAATCTTAACATCCATAAATACTGGCTTCCTGGCAAGTGTTTCAAAACGGCATATGCTGATTTAGTTGTCATAAGCAGTATAATGAATCCTGTTACAAAGCCTGTTCTCGATTTCTTATATCCAAATAAAATGCCAAATACAATAACAACCAAAGCTGCAAATCCGAAATAAAAATATTCAAAACCTCTTGTTAATCTTTCAAAAGGATTAATTGTTATCCATAAATTCTGGAAGAAATTAGCCATATTTTCAGAATTATCAAGTGAAGTTATTCCACCTCTTAAGGACGCAACCAGCCATATTCCAAGCAGCATAAATCCAAAAATCATTGATATTACAACATCAAGTACTGCCTTCTTTCTGCCCTTCTGTATAATATAAACAATTCCATATATAATCACAGCTATAGCCACCATTCCAGCATATCCAAGATGACACAATTCCATAAGTAAAAATGTAAATACCATAAACGGTATGTATCTTAATTTATGATTGTATAAATATTTATATACAGAATATATGAATACCGGCAAAAATATCATACTGAGACTTCTGGCAAGATTTCCTTCTATAAATATTGCACACAGATTATTAGGCATAAAGAACCAGAGGAGTCCGATAAATGCTCCCAGATAAGGTCTGTTAAAGCC
>ENA-OPJQ01000063-OPJQ01000063.1-human-gut-metagenome-genome-assembly--contig:-NODE-63-length-24569-cov-3.646080_pt1 | contig 24569 bp, 19 predicted proteins | sample MGYA00241773_ERZ501671 | MGnify/ENA primary metagenome ERZ501671 (study PRJEB25962, sample SAMEA2042373) | human gut metagenome | biome: human gut; feature: human-associated habitat; material: faeces... | reverse complement strand
TGTGAGTTCGGTGCTATTACAGTAGAAAACAATATTGCACATATTGATTATTCAAAGTGTACAGGTTGTGGAAAGTGTGCTGAGAAGTGCCCTAAGAAGATAATACATCTTCATTGATAATTTAATCACAATAAGTTATAATAAGAAACTGCCGTAGGCTTATGCTTATGGCAGTTTCCTAGTTTAAGAAAAGAGAAGATACACCTATGGCAGAGATGAAATCGAAGTTACAAGATTTTTATAAAAGACTTGATTCCAGAAAATCAACATATTTTCTGGCTTATTCAGTTATTTTTGCAATCCTTGCTATAGGTGTGTTTTCTTTTTATTTTTTCACTAGAAAGACATTCATATGGGAGGTTGATGGCTGGGAACAGCATTATAAGTCACTCATATTATTCACAGTATTTAAGGGATTTCTTTAAAAATATATTTATCAATCATCAGTTTGTAATACCACAGTGGGATTTTGCAATAGGTGAGGGAAGTGATGTTATAGGAACATTTCACTATTATGTTATAGGCGACCCATTTACATTCTTCTGTTTCCTGTTTCCTGCAAAGTACATGTATATATTCTATGAAGCAATGATTCTTTTAAGAATATATCTGTCAGGTATAGCATTTTCACTGCTGTGTTTTTATATAGGACATAAGAAAAGATATGTCCTTCCAGGAGCAGTAGCTTATGCATTCTGCTACTGGGCAATATATAATGCAGTAAGACATCCGTTTTTTCTTAACCCGCTTCTGTATTATCCGCTGCTTATATTGGGTGTTGAGAAGATAATCAGAGAGAAGAAAATGTGGCTCTTTACAATAACAGTAGCTGTTGCTGCAATGAGTAATTTTTATTTCTTCTACATGCTTGTGTTCACAACAATTATATATGTTATTGTAAGATTCATATTCTGTTATGGAAAGAATGTAAAAATGTGGGGCAAAGGAATATTAAGACTTGCAGTTTCATCGGTTACAGGACTGTGTATGGCGGCAATAGTGTTTCTGCCTGTGCTTCACGTTTTCTTAAGTGACAGCAGATTTAATACACCTAATAAAATGGGACTGGTATATCCTTTTTCATACTATGCAAAGCTTCCGGGACTTTTTATCGTTGAGGGTGATAACTTCTGGACATGCATGGGATTTGCAGTGCCGGTGTTACTTGCAGTGCTTTTAATGTTTAAGAGCAGACGTAAGTACACAATGCTTAAGACTTATTTTATTATAAGTGCTGTGATGATATGTATACCGTTTTTCGGACAGGCAATGAACGGATTTTCATATATGTGTAACAGGTGGATATATTCATTTGCATTATTATGTGCATATATACTTGTGTGCATGATGCCGCGTCTTATAACACTGGAAAGAAAAGAAATCCGCTTTATTGGAATTGCACTTACAATATATTTTGTGGTATGTATGTGCGTAAAGTATTCAAGAAATGGCAAGCTTATAAGTGCAGTTGCAATCGGAGCAATATTGCTAATTGGACTTAGCATAAAGAATGTTAATGAATATAACAGATGCATGATGGTGACAGTAGCGGTTATGGTGGCGGCATTAGCTAATGGCATATGGAAAAATGCTTCATTTGGGGAAAATTATGCGGCACAGTGCATAAGCGTTAAAATGGCACAGGAAGATGTGTTTGGAAGCGAGAAGGAGCTTATAAGTAAAGATGCTGAAGATACAGATTTTATCAGATATTCAGGCTCGGGACTTTCATACAATATGAATTGCATTACTGGAATATCGTCCTCTAATCTGTACTGGACACTTACTAATCCGTATGTATCGAAGTTCAGATATGATTGTGCAATCAGGCTTGATACGCTGCTTCCGCACAAATACACAGGTTATGATGACAGGTCGTCTCTTATAGCTTTATCATCTGCCTCAAAGTATCTGGTGAGTAAGACCGGCGGACTTGTTCCATATGGATTTACTTATGAATCAGAAAATGATGATTATGTAATGTATAATAACGACAATGCACTTCCATTAGGCTTTACCTATGACAAAGCTGTTAATAAGAGGGAATGGGAAGGCTTAAGTGCAGTAGATAAGCAGAAGGCTATGCTTCAGGCTGTTGTTATTGGCAGAAGTGGGAAAGATACCAGGGAGGCGCTTCCTGACAGGGTATCTGTTAAAGATTTAAGTTATGACAGCCAGATTAAAGATTATACAATGGATTATGATGCTAAAGAGGTACAGTGTACTGACAATACATTTGCAGTAACTAAGGCAGGTGCCACGGTTACATTTAACTTTACAGGCAGTGGTGCAGGTGAGACGTACTTTAATATTAATGGTCTTGATTATGAAGGAGCAGCACAGTTTCAGCTGTATTTTGGAAAGAGGAAGTTTGACCCGTTAGACTTATACTCTAAGGCAGACTGGAAAGAGCTTTCACATAATGAAAAGAAGAAGATATTTAAGAATTTCATATACTGGACACAGTCTACAAGCAGTGTTAAGCTTGGGATTACTACTGATACAGGAGTAACCAAGTCAATGAATTACTTTACATCTGATTACAGCTATTACAGTAACCAGCATGATTTCAGTGTGAATATGGGTTATTCGGAAGAAAATGTGACATCAGTTACAGTGACTTTCCAGAAGATTGGTGTGTATTCTTATGATGATATACAGATTGTATGCCAGCCGATGGACAGTTACACTGACGAGATTAATGCACTTAAAGAAAATGTATTAACAGATGTAGAGCTTGGAAATAATAAGGTTACAGGTCAGATAACACTTGACCGTAATAAATATCTGTGTCTTACAATCCCTTATTCAAAGGGCTGGAAGGTATATGTAGACGGGGAAAGACAAAAGCTATATAATGCTAATGGTCAGTATATGGCTGTATATCTTACGAGTGGAACGCATAATGTAACACTTAAGTATTCTACGCCGCTTCTTAAAGAGGGAGCGTTGGTGTCACTTGCAGGTGTGGCCATCTTTGCCATGCAGCTTGTAATTAATAAGAGAAAGAAGAGGGAATAATAATGTACAGAGAAGTTGCGAAACTTATTATATATGGTAATCATGGTAATCATGAGGACACTATTCTTATGAAAATGTCCGATATTTTCAAAAAATTTGACAGGGATGAGGAGACTCCTGACAAGCTTATAAGTGATATATATGAGCAGATTAAGAGAATATTGGAGGTTGCCACAGATTATGGCTTTGATAAGAATTTATGGCATAATTACCTTACATTCTATCTTATAACTAATGAGAATCCATTCAGCCTTACATGTGAAAAGGTAGGTGCTAATGATGGAAGCGTTAATGAATTTGCTAAGAACGACTTCAAGGTGTTTATGAATCTGTTTAATTATGATTTCAGACCTATTGAGGCTGCACTTGGAATCAACTGTTTTTCACTTATATCTGATTACAAGGCAATTGTTAAGAAAGAGCTTATGTACAATAAGAATGTAAGTGAGAAGGTACAGGCTTTAAGCCTTAAGCTTGAGACAGCAAAGGACGAGAATGAGTTCTTTAATTATGTTACTGATTTCTATAAAGCATATGGTGTAGGAATGTTCGGGCTTAATAAGGCATTCAGGGTAATAGGCGGTGATAATGGTGTTACATTTACACCAATTAACAATATGGATAAGGTTATGTTAGATGACCTTATAGGTTATGAAATCCAGAAGAAGAAGCTTGTGGAGAATACAGAGGCCTTTGTTCAGGGAAGAAAAGCTAATAATGCGCTTCTTTTCGGTGACAGCGGAACAGGTAAGTCAACTTCTATCAAGGCTATTGTCAATGAATATTATGACCAGGGTCTTAGAATGATAGAGATATACAAACATCAGTTCAAGGATTTATCTAATGTTATAGCAAGCATTAAGAACAGAAATTACAAGTTCATAATATATATGGATGATTTATCTTTCGAGGAATTCGAGATTGAATACAAGTTCTTAAAGGCTGTAATTGAAGGCGGTGTTGAGACTAAGCCTGATAATATTCTTATCTATGCAACATCTAACAGAAGACATCTTATCAAGGAAACATGGAATGACAGAAATGATATGGAAAGCAATAACGGTCTTCACAGATCTGATACTATTGAGGAGAAGCTTTCATTAGTGAACAGATTTGGATGCCAGATAAGCTACTCTAAGCCATCACAGAAAGAATTCTTTGATATTGTTATTGGCCTTGCAAGGAAGAATAATGTTAAGATGACAGATGAAGAGCTTATGGCAGAGGCTAACAAGTGGGAACTTTCACATGGTGGAATATCAGGAAGAACAGCACAGCAGTTTATCAATTACTGTCTTGGGGGTAGAGAATGATTTCATACATTAAAGGTGAGCTTGCCGAAATCCTGCCAGATGTAATCGTTGTGGAAGCCAATGGAATCGGATATAATATATATGTTCCGGGTTCAGTTCTTGGTGAGCTTCCATCAGTTGGCAGTGAGGTTAAGATATATACATATATGAATGTCAAGGAAGATGAATGCAGTCTGTTCGGATTCCTTACAAGAGATGATTTAAGCATGTTTAAAATGCTTATCTGTGTCAATGGTATTGGCCCTAAGGCAGCGCTTGGTGCATTATCTAATATCACAGCAGATGATTTAAGATTTGCAGTTCTTGCTGATGATGTGGCAGCAATCAAGGCACTTCCTGGTATCGGACCTAAGACAGCACAGAAGATTATAATTGAACTTAAGGATAAGTTAAAGCTTGATGAAGTATTTGAATCAGCACTTTCTAAGAATAAAAAGGCAGACAATAACAGTAATGTAAGTAATGTCATGATGATAAGAAATGACGCTGTTGAGGCACTTGTATCACTTGGATATTCAAGCAAAGATGCACTTGTTGCTGTCAAGAAAGTGGAAGATATAGAGAATAAGGATTCTGAGACGGTTCTTAAGGAAGCGTTAAAGAAGCTGGCTAAATTCTAGAGCAGAATAGTATTTGAGAAATGAGGGGCTATATGGAAAAGAGGATTATATCAACACAGATAACTGAAGAAGATTATGGTATTGAGAATTCCTTAAGACCGTTATCTCTCGATGACTATGTTGGACAGAATAAGGTTAAGAGTAATCTTAAAGTATATATTGAGGCAGCAAAGGAAAGAGGAGAGGCACTTGACCATGTGCTTTTCTATGGACCTCCGGGACTTGGAAAGACAACTCTGGCAGGAATTATTGCTAGTGAAATGGGGGTTAATATCAAGGTTACATCAGGTCCTGCAATCGAGAAGCCGGGAGATATGGCAGCTATACTTAACAACTTGAGTGAGGGTGATATTCTCTTTGTTGATGAGATTCACAGACTTAACAGACAGGTTGAAGAAGTGTTGTATCCGGCAATGGAGGATTATAAGATTGATATTATGATCGGAAAGGGTGCAACAGCAAGGTCTATAAGACTTGATCTGCCACAGTTCACTCTGATAGGTGCAACAACAAGAGCGGGACTTTTATCAGCACCTTTAAGAGACAGATTCGGTGTTGTAAGCCATATGGAATTCTATACCGTTCCGGAGCTTGAGAAAATCATTATCCGTTCAGCCAATGTGCTTAATGTTGATATTGACTCAGACGGAGCACATGAGCTTGCAAGAAGATCCAGAGGAACACCGAGACTTGCCAACAGACTTTTAAAGAGAGTGCGAGATTTTGCACAGGTTAAATATAACGGACATATCAATAAGGATGTTGCTGATTATGCACTTAATCTGTTAGATGTTGACAGAGATGGATTGGACCGTAACGATCGTGTTATACTTACTACAATAGTTGATAAGTTTGATGGCGGACCTGTCGGTATTGAGACACTGGCAGCTTCAATAGGCGAGGATTCAGGAACTCTTGAAGATGTTTATGAGCCATATCTTATACAGAACGGGTATATTAACAGAACTCCAAGAGGAAGAGTTGCAACTAAAGCAGCTTATGATAATCTTGGCAGGCCATTCAAACAAAAATAACATAAAATATTCTAAAGAATGTGTTTTATGAGTTGAATAGTAAGTGTATTTATTATATACTTAATATGTTTATTTCTACATATATGGAGGGGACTTATGTCATCAAAGAATACAGCAGAAGTAATTCTTGGAGGTAAGGTAATCAAGCTTGGTGGATATGAAAGCGAGGAGTATCTTCAGAGAGTTGCATCATACATTAATAACAAGATAACTGAATTTAATAAAGAAGAGAGTTACAGACGAATGTCAGCAGAGCTCAGAACTGATATGATGTATCTTAATATTGCAGATGATTACTTCAAGGCTAAGAAGATGGCAGACAGTATTTCGTTAGATATTGAGAACAAGGATAAGGAAATATACGACCTTAAGCATGAGCTTATTGCAGCACAGATTAAGGCAGAAAGTTCAGCAAAAGAGATTAAGGAATTAAAGAGTGAGATTAACAAGTATCAGAAGAATATTGTCAAGTTAGAGACAGAACTGAATGACTCTAAGAAGTGATTTACATAAGATTATCTGGTATTAATAATAACGGCTGTTGCAAATGCATTTGCAGCAGCCATTTAATTTAAAGGCGGTTACAACTATGAATGTTGATAAGAGAAAAACACAGGTGGAGGTTTTAGCACCAGCAGGTTCACTTGATATTATGAAAGCTGTTGTGGCGGCAGGGGCAGATGCCATATACCTGGGAGGCAATATGTTTGGAGCAAGGGCATTTGCCAATAATTTTAATGATGAAGAGCTTATCTGTGCTATTGAATATGCACATTTATTCGGTAGAAAGGTTTATCTGACAGTTAATACTCTTCTTAAGTCAAGAGAGATAGAGAACAGTCTTATAGAATATCTTATACCATTCTATGAGGCAGGTCTTGATGCAGTGATTGTACAGGATATGGGTGTGTTTAACCTTATAAGAAAACATTTTCCTGATATGGATATACATGCAAGCACACAGATGACACAGACCGGAGTGTATGGCAGCAGGCTTTTAAAGGAACTTGGTGCAACAAGAATAGTCACTTCAAGAGAGATGAATCTGCAGGAAATAAAGCAGCTTCATGAGAGATTAGATGTGGAGATAGAAAGCTTTGTGCATGGAGCATTATGTTACTGTTATTCGGGACAATGCCTGCTTTCAAGCTTTAACGGAGGAAGAAGCGGCAACAGGGGAAGGTGTGCCCAGCCGTGCAGGATGCCTTATGATGTGTATGATAACGGCGAAAAGATTAATAACAGAAACAACAGTTACGCATTAAGCCCTAAGGATATGTGTGCATTACAGATACTTCCTTATGTTATAGAAAGTGGAGTGTATTCTCTGAAAATTGAAGGTCGTATGAAGAATGTCACATATGCGGCTATGGTAACGCATATTTACCGTAAATATGTTGATATGTATCTTGAGAGAGGACGAAAAGGCTTCAAGGTAGATAAGAAGGATATTGATGACCTTTCAGATATATATAACAGAGGTGCATTTACTACAGGCTATTATGACAGCGTCAAGGGAAAGAAGATGATGTCACTGGGGCGTCCTAACCATATGGGAACGGAGTGCCTTAAGGTAGTATCTAACAAGGCAGGAAGAATTACATTTAAGGCATTAAAGAATGTGAACAGAGGCGATGTCTTTGAGATTGATAAAGAGCATTCATTTGAGAGCGGAGCTGATGTGGCAGCAGGACAGACCTTGGTTGTTAATCTTCCTAAGAAATACCCGCTGTATGAGGGAAGAATTGTCAACAGAATGAATAATGCTAAGATTAAGGCATATGTAGCGGACAATTATGTCGGAATAACACCTAAGCTTCATGTAGATATGAGGCTTGTTGTAAGAAAGAATGAAAATATATCACTTACAGTAATGTATGATGGAATTGAAAAGACATGTACAGGAGAGATAGTTACCGAAGCACAGAGCCGTCCGGCCTCAGAGGAGGAACTGGTTAAGAATTTAAAGAAAACCGGCGATACATGTTTTGTGGTGGAAGATGCAGAAGTGCAGCTTGATGATGGTGTGTTTGTGCCTGTCGGCTGGATTAAGAAATTAAGAAGAAATGTACTTGAACAGCTTGAGACACATTTAAAGCACAGTCTTGTAAGAACTTATAATAAGCCTGAATGTGCAGAGCCTGACGATAGGGAGAATACTGATGATAATAATTATCAGGTAAGAAAAGCTGCATACCTTCATGATATAGCGCAGGTAAAGAAAGCAGCATCAGTTTCAGGTGTTGAAAGCATTTATCTTGATTATAAGATGTTTTATATGAATGATGAGAATTCATTAAAAGAGGCTGTAAAGCACTGTCAGTCACATGGAATATATGTATATATGTTCCTTCCACATATTCTTAAGGCAGAGAAATATGATAAGTTTAAGTGCTTGTGTGAGAAGGCTTCTGACTGTGGCATAGACAGGTTTGTATGCCGTAATATTGAGCAGATTGGTTTTCTTGGAAGTGACAACTGGAAAAAATTATCTGACAATGTGCATATTATTACGGACAGTAGCATATATATATTTAATACATTTGCAAAAGAAGAATTAAGAAGGCTGTGCAGTAATGCCGGGGTTATTCTTGACAGAATGACACTGCCGCTTGAACTTACAGATAAGGAGATGAAGCCTGTAATTGGAAGTGACACGGAACTTGTAGTATATGGGAATGTGCCTCTTATGGTATCTGAACAGTGTGTGAGAAGAACTTACGGAAGATGTGACGGAAGCTGGGGCAGCATTAATATTACAGGGCCGAAGGGCAGCTCTTATACGGTGGAAAGTATGTGTGAATTCTGTTATTCTGTAATGAATGGAGAAAAACTCAATCTTACAAAAGAAAATCCCGAAGAATGCGGTGTGTGTGTAATTCGTTATGAATTTGACGAAAGTGAAGCAGATGATATACAATTAGTTATGACTGATGGAGTGAGTGGTGGTACTACAGGACATTTTCATCAGGCAATCGACTAAGATTAAGTGACTTGAATAAAGGAGATTGCTATGCAGTCAGTTTTTATTGAACTTACAAAATACATATTTGCTTTTCTAATGGCGTTTTATGTCCTTTCTGCTTACAGAGGTGCAATAATCCATAAGGAAGAAAAGAGAAAAGGAATATATATCCAGCAGTATATTATAATATTTGCGATACATTTTCTTGGATATTATGTGTTGTATCTTATGAAGGGTGAGACTAGATATATAGGCTTTTATTTTGTGCAGCTTATATATCTTATAATATTCATAGCATTTTATTATATATTGTATCCAAAGGCGTCAAGGCTTCTTGTTAATAATATGTGCATGCTGATGTCAGTTGGCTTTATTATGATAGCAAGGCTTAATTTTGACAAATGTGTTAAACAGTTTGTTATTGCTGTGCTTGGAACGGTTATTATGTTTCTTGTTCCATGGCTTATCAAATCAGTTAAGAGTTTCAGAAACTTTGGATGGATATATTGCATTTCGGGACTTGTGCTTTTGTGTGCTGTTTTATTAGGAAATAAGGTGTATGGAGCCAATCTTACATTAAGCATAGGAGCATTTTCTGTACAGCCGGCAGAATTTGTTAAGATTTTGTATGTTATGTTTGTTGCTTCGATGTTTAATAAGTCAACAACATTTAAACAGACATGTATTGTTACAGTATTTGCAGCACTTCATGTTATTATACTTGTGCTTTCAACTGACCTTGGTGCTGCACTTATATTCTTTGTGGTGTATATTGCAATGCTTTATATAGCAACAAGAAAGCTTTCATATGCCGGGGCAGGGCTGCTTGCCGGAGCAGGTGCATCTGTTATTGCATATAAGCTTTTTGCACATGTGAGAGCGAGAGTTATTGTATGGCGTAATCCGTGGGAATATATTGATACTAGCGGATATCAGATATGTCAGTCTCTTTTTGCAATTGGTATGGGATCATGGTTTGGATATGGATTATGTCAGGGTATGCCTGATAAGATACCTGTAGCAGAGAAAGATTTTATGTTTTCTGCTATATCTGAAGAATTTGGACTCATATTTTCAATAGCTCTATTCTTAGTGTGCCTTAATAATCTTATTCTTATGATGAATATAGCTTCAAGATGTAAGACACTTTTTTATCGTCTTGTAGCTGTAGGACTTGGGGTTACATATGGGGTTCAGGTGTTCTTAACTGTGGGAGGTGCAATTAAGTTTATACCGATGACAGGTGTTACACTTCCTTTTGTAAGTTACGGTGGAAGCTCTATATTAAGCTCGCTTATAATGTTTGCTCTTATTAATGGAATGTACAATATGAGACAGGATGAAGGTGACAGGAAAGATGGCAGAAAACAAAAAACAGGACAGACGAAGAAAAAAACAAAACATACAAAGTGATATAGTTGATAATGAAAAGAAGAATCTGCGAAATAAAGAGACTAATATAATTGCATTCTTTTTTGTAGGACTTTTTCTTGCAACTATTGTGTATCTGTGTATATTCAATGTAAAAGATGCAGGAACAATTGTGAATAATCCTTACAATAAAAGAGTAGACAATCAGGAAAGCAAGGTTGTAAGAGGTGATATATTAGCAGATGACGGAGATGTACTTGCAACAACGCTTACGGATGAGGATGGCAATGAAACACGTTATTATCCTTATGATAATCTGTTCTGTCATTCGGTTGGATTTACTTCTCTTACAGGGATGAAGACAGGAATAGAACAGTCTCAGAATTATTTTCTTTTAAGTGAGACAGATAATGTGCTTGATCAGATTGGTAATGACCTGTCTGGAGGAAAAGCAAAGGGGCATAATGTTACAACAACACTTAATGTTGAACTTACTAAAGCGGCATATAAAGCACTTGGTAATAATAAAGGTGCAGTTATAGCGATGGAACCTGCTACGGGTAAGATTCTTGCAATGGTATCGAATCCATCATTTGATGCAAATGCAGTAAATACCGATTATGATGAGTGGATTACTTACGATAGTGCGGATTCGGTGCTTTTAAACAGGGCAACGCAAGGGCTATATCCACCCGGTTCAACATTCAAGATAATTACTGCTCTTGCATATATAAGGCAGAATCAGAATGATTATTATAATTATTCATATAATTGCGATGGACAGGCATATATATCTGGTGGAACTACTATTGCATGCTTTGATCATACGGCACATGGATATCAGGATTTAAGAAAAGCATTTGCTAATTCCTGTAATTCTGCATTTTCTACGATTGGAGCAGGACTTAATAAGACATCTTTCATGAATCTGTGCAGTACATTATTATTTAATTCTAATCTTCCTGTAGGGTTTGAGTATTCTAAGAGTACAATGGCTGTAACACAGGATTCTTCGATAAGTGAGATGCAGGAGACTGGTATTGGTCAGGGAAGGACGATGATGACACCGCTTCACAATATGATGATAGCGGCTAGTGTTGCTAATGATGGCGTTATGATGACTCCTTATATTGTTGACAGTATAAGTGACAGTGAGGGAAGAACGGTTGTTAAGAATAAGCCAACAGAGGCAGGAACTGTGATGTCAGCAGAAGAGACAGAATACCTTACAGAATGCATGAGAGAGGTAATAACTTCTGGTACAGGAAATTCTATGAAATATTCATCATATGAAGCAGCAGGAAAGACCGGTTCGGCACAGTATGATGACTCTGACAGATATCATAGCTGGTTTACGGGCTTTGCACCTTATGATAATCCCCAGATAGCAGTATGTGTGATTCTGGAAGGGGGTTATTCTGGTGTGTCAAGTGCACAGGTAGTAGCAAAAGCTGTGTTTGATACATATTTCGGCTATTGATATTGAAGTCGTGAGAATGTATAATATTGTTTAGTGATTAATTGCATGATTATGAGGAATGATGATGAATACTGTTAACTATATCACTCCGTCAGATGGTGACATATATCTTGTTAATAACCAGACATATGTTAATTCTGGTGGGACTGATTTTGATAAAATATATAATAATATTACTGTGGATGATTCTCTTGAGAATATTTTTGCCGGAGCAGCAAAAGAATTTGGAATCAATGAGAATTTTCTTAAAGCTGTAGCACAGGCAGAATCAGGGTTTGATCCGGATGCTGTATCGTATTGCGGAGCACAGGGAATAATGCAGCTTATGCCATATACGGCAGAAAGCTATGGTGTTACGGATCCTTTTGATGCCAGACAGAATGTATATGCCGGTGCACAGATGTTATCAGAGCTGTTAGACAGTTATGATGGTAATGCTACGCTTGCTCTTGCAGCATATAATGCTGGCAGTGGTTCAGTACAGAAGTATGGAGGAGTGCCTCCGTATGAAGAAACGCTTAATTATATCAGCAAGATTAATGATATATTAGGTGGTGCACTTGCTAATGACTCAACAACCGTTGATGGTGCATATGCTACAGATTTTACTGCAGCTTCTGATGTGAATGCTCCTGATACAATTACAGGGAATTATGCCAGTAAACATACAGCGACTGAAAGGACAGGAAGCAGTTATAAGGAACAGGATAACAGTTCGCTTATAAGTTATGAGGAGTATCTGTATGTATCTGAAACATATAAGGATATCCTTGCTAAATTATTTTCGGCAATATCTGCAGATAAAGGTGACAATTTAGCTGCAGAATTGTATAATATAGTCACAGGAATCGGTTCAGAAAGAATTGGTGTAACAGGAACGGATATTATTAATAATAGCAGTGATGAACAGCAGTACATAAAGACTGGAACATATTATGGACAGATAGAGGCAAATGTTCAGCTTATTAACAGAATGCCTTATGATAATGTATATAAGAATGATCCACAGTCAGTATATCAGGCACAGGCATCTATGATAAGTCCACTTGTTATTAAGCTTTTGGAACAGTAATCCGGACTAACAGGAAAGAGGGGAATGATATGAGTGGTAGCCGAATTAAAGTGACATTGTACAACAGAACATTTAAAGAGATTGATATGTCAGATTTTACAAGAATAACAGAAGGGATTTTTTCTAACAGAGATGATATTGTAGAGGTTGCATTTCCGGAAGGGGTAGAGGTAATAGCACCTAATGCTTTTGAAAACTGCAGGAGACTTGAGAAAGTTGAGTTTCCAAAGTCCCTTAAATCAATTGAAAATGAAGCGTTCATTAATTGCCTTAGTCTTAAAGAAGCGGACTATGGAAAGAATGTAACAGTTGCACCTGATGCATTTAAGGGATGTATTAATTTATAATTTCATTAATTGATAAGAAGCCTTTAGTGGCTTCTTATTTTTTGCAGACATATCATACTAAAAACTTGACAAATATTTCTGCATAATATAGGATTTCTTACAGTGGCCTGACTATGCGTTGGTGCTGTATACGTGGGCTTGCGAAAGATTTTTAGAAATTCAGCACAGAAACGAGGAAGATAATGAGTAAGAAAAAGACATTTGTTACACTTGAACAGCTTAAGGAAATCGACAAAACATATCCGACTCCTTATCATCTCTATGATGAGAAGGGAATCAGAGAGAACGCTAAGAGATTAAAGGAAGCATTCTCATGGAATAAAGGTTATAGAGAGTATTTTGCTGTGAAGGCTACTCCTAATCCATATATTTTAAAGATATTAAAGGATTATGGCTGCGGTGTTGACTGTGCATCTATGGCAGAGCTTATGATGGGCTATGCGCTTGATTATAAGCCGGAAGAGATTATGTTCTCATCTAATGATACTCCAGCAGAAGAGTATGCATATGCTAATGAGATAGGTGCTACTATCAATCTTGATGATATTACTCATATTGAGTTTCTTGATAAGATATTAGACGGTAAGTTTCCTGAAACAATGAGCTGCCGTTACAATCCGGGCGGATATTTCCAGCTTGGAACATCTATTATGGATAATCCGGGTGATGCCAAATATGGTATGACACATGACCAGATTATTGAAGCATTTAAGATATTAAAGAGCAAGGGGGTTAAGCATTTTGGTATCCATTCATTCCTTGCAAGTAATACAGTATCTAATGAATATTATCCAACACTTGCTAAGATTTTATTCGAGCTTGCAGTTGAGTTAAGAGACAAAACAGGTGCAGATATTAAATTCGTAAATCTTTCAGGCGGTGTTGGCGTTGCTTACAAGCCAGATCAGGAGCCTAACGATATTGCAGTTATCGGTGAAGGAGTACACAAGGTATATGATGAGGTTCTTGGTGCGGCCGGAATGGGTGATGTTGCAATCTATACAGAGCTTGGAAGATTTATGCTTGCTCCATATGGCTGTCTTGTAACTAAGGCAATTCATGAGAAGCATATCTATAAGGAATACATCGGAGTTGATGCATGTGCATCTAACCTTATGCGTCCGGCAATCTATGGTGCATATCATCATATTACTGTTGCGGGTAAAGAGGATGCACCTTGCGACCACAAGTATGATGTCACAGGTTCTTTATGTGAGAACAGTGATAAGTTCGCAATTGACAGAATGCTTCCTAAGATTGATATGGGTGATTATCTTATTATCCATGATACAGGAGCACATGGTTTTTCTATGGGATACCAGTATAATGGAAAGTTAAGATCAGCAGAGCTTCTTCTTAAGGAAGATGGCAGTGTTCAGATGATCAGACGAGCAGAGACAATAAAGGATTACTATGCTACATTTGATTTCTGTGATGCGTTGGATAAGTTGAATTTAAAATAAACGAGGTTTGATATATTGAAGAATTTAGGTTATATAGCAGGCGAAATTACAAAGGGAAAGAATCTTTCAGAAAATCTTTTAAAGTATGGTAATGGAATGTGTTCCATGTATAATGGGCTTGGATTTATCAAAATGTCCATGAATTATTATACTGTACTTGATATTGCAAGAGATTTACAGAATGATAAAGACCTTCTTAACATGATTAACAGACTTAATGAGCTTGTGGAGCGTTTCGTGGAGAATGATGAATGTGATGATTATGAGGCATTCAACGAACTCAATTCATTCCGTGAACAGATTATTGAGATTATGGAAGTTATAACAGCTTATGTTGACAGATTAAGAATATATGAACATGTACTTAACAGAGTTGAGTACAGATTTAACGAGGGTGAATTGGATTACGACTACTATAATACCTATATGACTAATGAGATTATGCATTATATATTGTCTGATAAGGATAATGTTGTTATTAATGGCAAGATTTCAGAGATAGTAGGACAGCTTCCTGTAAGAATGTTAAAGGACAGATTCTTTGAGCATATCAGAGATGCATTTACACTGTATCATGGTGCTGGAAAGGATTCGATAGATGATTTCTATTACACTTTAAGCACAAGTGCGATGCTCTCAGGTGAGGCGGGATTTGATAAGTTCCCGGATGTCTATGATATATATAACACACTTGCAGGGGCTGATTACAGAAATATTGATAAAGACGAATATGTAAGACTCAAAGGAGCACTTGATATTGCAACTGAGAAGATGACAGATTATGCTGATGTATATGTGCTTCTTACACAGGTTGTTAATGATGCACTCACAGTTGTCCTTACAAGAAGAAATACACTTGACAGAATAGAAGAGATAGAGAATGCCAAGAATGTTTTAAGTAAGACGAGAAATGCTTATGTTACAGGTGAAAGATTTGAAGATATTTCAGAAGATTTTGCTGCATTTGAAGGAAAACAGGAAAGAATTCTTGAGGCAGTATCATCTGGTGATTATGCAATAGAATACAGCCTTGCTAACTTTGTGGATGAGCTTAAGGAATATGAGCTTTTATCTGCATATAATGCTTTGTCTAAAACACTTAAGTTACAGTCAGGCAGTGATTTTGTTAAACTTGAATCAGAGGTATTTGCTGAGATTCCTGATAATTCTTATGCTGATGAGACGGCAGAAAAGCTTATTATGGAACTTGACGACAGTTTTAAAAACATGAATGTAATGGTTAAGAGAGCTGTTATGGCATCAGTGCTTTCAAGTCTTCCGGTATTCTTTAACAATACGGAAGAGATACAGGCTTATATTAATAATTCTCTTATGCAGTGCAATGATGATGCAGAGCAGAAGGCAGTTGTTGAGATTATTAAGACAATGATGAGTGATAACTAATGCAAATGTGCTGATGTGCATATGAGAAGTTTAAGTTTTTTGGGGGATGTTAAGTTGAAATGGTATAGATATCTTTATCTTGGGGATAACGCAAGAAAAGCAAAATACAAAACATTTGGTCTTATCAGAAAGAACAGATTTACCATAGATACTTATATTGTTGCAATTTCTGTAAATCCTGATAATATTCTTGATGTTTATTCAGCTAATATGCTGAAACAGCCGCATTTTAAGAATAAATCATACAGAGATAAAGTGTATGTTGTAGGACTTGCGAAGGGCAGGGATGAGGCACTTGAACTGGTAAGATGCATAGTTGACGACACATATTCCCATACAGGAGGCGTTGATGTCGCTGGTTATCTTAGGTTTGGCACAGAATTAAGGAAGGGCAGCTGACATGCTGCTGGAAAGGTGGGGCTATGCTGCATGTTTTATTGCTTATACTTAAGATAACAGGCATAGTTATCGCGTGTATTTTAGGACTTGTAATAATTGTTGTGGCAGCAGTTCTTTTTGTGCCGGTAAGATATAAGGCTGATGCTGATTATCATGGTAAGTTCAAGGCGCATGCGAAATTGTCATGGCTTGGAATATTAAGGGTGCTTGTTTCGTATGATGAAGAACTTGCAATTAAAGCCAAGGCACTTTTTATTACAATTTACAGTAATAATCAAAAAAAAGAAAAAACTTCAAAACATAGGACATCAAAGAAGAAAAAAACAAAACACTCAGAAGAAAATATTTTTTCTGTAAACGACGATGAAGCCAAGAAGCTTACGGAAAATGAGAAAAAACCACAGATTAAGATGGCTGAGGCTGTGAGTGACACTAAAGAAGATACACAGGCTGTTAAGAAAAATGTGGAAGATATTAAAGAGTCTGCAGAGAGTCTTAAAGAGACTGTATCAAAAGATGAATTTAAGACCACACAGAATAAGAACTTCTTTGATAAAGTTAAGGATAAATGCTTTGTAATATATACAAAGATTAAAGAGATAATAAACCTTGTAAAGGATACAGTAAAAAAGGTTTCCGGAGCGGCTGACAAGCTTAAAGAAAAAGTGAAGAAAGCAAAAGAATTTGTGACAGATGAGGATAATAAGGCACTTTTTCATTTTTTTGTGGAACAGTTAAAGACACTTATTAAGGTTATTAGACCTAAGAAATACAGAATTAATGCAAGACTTGGATTTGAAGACCCGGCGACAATGGGCAAAGTGCTTGCTTATATATCAATCTTTTATGGTATGTCAGGAGTTGACCTTTCTTTAGAACCGGTATTTGGTGAGAATATTAAAGAGGGCAGTATATTCCTGAAAGGAAATATACGTATATTTTCAGTGCTTGTGATAGCGTTAAGAGTGTATAGAAATGAACAGTTTAAAAAGTTTATTTCCAGATAGAGAAGGTTATGTTATAATGTTAACAGTACTTCACAAAACAAGGAGGTCAAAATCCCTCTCCTCATCATAGGATTCGGATTTTGCTTCGCAAAACAAGGAGGGATTTTATGGCAGAGAATAATTTTGATTCAACAGTTGCATCACTTTTTAAGGGAATGGATGCATTTATATCAGCTAAGACTGTTGTTGGTGATGCGGTTACGGTTAAGGATACAATTATCCTTCCGCTTGTTGATGTTTCGTTTGGAGTTGGAGCAGGAGCGTTTGCAGGGGATAAGAAGAATAATGCCGGTGGTGGAATGACCGGAAAGGTTACACCGAGCGCGGTTTTAGTTATTCAGAATGGTGCAACCAAGCTTGTTAATATTAAGAATCAGGATACTGTAACTAAGATTCTTGATATGATTCCTGATGTTATTGATAAATTCAAGGGCAAGGATGAAAAGGTTGTAACTGATGCAGATATTGATGCAGCTATTGAAGATGCAGCAGAGTAGTTTTTCATAAACATATGTTATGTGCATATTATATAACATACTTATTAAGGAAGTGTATATATGTGCAGACTGCTTGGATTTATATTCTTCTGGATTGCTGTTGGCATGATAATAACACTGTTTATAATGGATAATGTATTCTTGTGTGTATGCATAATAATTACATTGATTGTTGTGGGTTATAACATGTTCTGCCAGTAATCAGAACAATATGTTGTGCTTTTGAGAGAATTTTGAAGAAAATTCTTGAAAAATGTGTTGCAAAATATTTTTTTATCTGATACAATAATTTCTGTTGTGGGTAAATTACCCAATACCGGTAAGGAGGTGTTATTGAAATGGCTAAGTGTGCAATTTGCGAAAAAGGTCCTCACTTTGGTAATGCAGTGAGTCATTCTCATAGAAGATCTAATAAAGTTTGGAATGCTAATGTTAAGTCTGTTAAAGTAAAGGTTAACGGAAATGCTAAGAAGATGTATGTTTGTACTTCATGCTTACGTTCTGGTTTAGTTGAGCGTGCATAATCTATGAGCTTTAAAGTTAATACCAGTATATTAAGGTGAATTGCGCAAAACGCGATTCACTTTATTTTTTGGACATTCATTTGATAATCAAAGTTTAATAAAGAATTCGAAAATGTGTTTATTTTTCTGTAAAAAGATAGTATAATATTTGTGCTATTTATATACATATTTTTATGTAAAGTTTGACTGCGCGAAACTTGCATCCGTATTACGGGTGTTAACAAATACAAGCCGCAGTATTGGAGGACTATCTATGAAGGGAACTTTGGAGAATAAACTTGGAAAAGTTTCGATTGATTCGGAAGTTATTGCACAGTACGCAGGTTCTACAGCAGTTGAGTGCTTTGGAATTGTGGGTATGGCTGCTGTCAGCATGAAAGACGGACTTGTTAAGCTTCTTAAAGGAGACAGCCTTACAAGAGGAATCAGTGTGGTTATAGATGAGAATAATCTTATTGAGATTGATTTTCATGTTATTATATCTTATGGTGTAAGCATTGCTGCAGTAGCAGATAATCTTATTGAGAATGTTAAGTATAAAGTGTCAGAATTTACCGGCCTTGAGATTAAGAAAATCAACATATATGTTGAAGGCGTAAGAGTAATTGATTAATTGAAATATTGTTATAATGCTTAATTGCAGAATGGAGGATAATCGTGGCAACTAATACAATAGATGCAGCACTTGTGCAGAAGATGTTTCTTGCAGGAGCTAAAAACCTTGAGTCTAAGAAAGAATGGATTAATGACCTTAATGTTTTCCCTGTACCAGATGGTGATACAGGTACTAACATGACTCTTACTATTATGTCAGCAGCTAAGGAAGTAAGTTCTATTGCTAACCCTAATATGGAGAATCTTTCTAAGGCTATATCATCAGGTTCGTTAAGAGGTGCAAGAGGTAACTCAGGTGTTATCTTATCACAGCTCTTAAGAGGCTTTACTAAGGAGATGAAGGGTGTAACTGAGATTACAGTTGAGACACTTGCACTTGCAACAAGCAGAGCTACAGAGACAGCATATAAGGCAGTTATGAAGCCGAAGGAAGGAACAATCCTTACAGTTGCTAAGGGGATTTCTGATAAGGCTGCTGAGATTGCATCACAGACAGATGACATTGAAGAGGCTATGCGTATAATTATTGAACATGCTGAATATGTACTTTCTAAGACGCCTGATATGCTTCCTGTTCTTAAAGAAGCAGGAGTTGTGGATTCAGGCGGACAGGGACTTGTTGTTGTTCTTAAGGGAATGTATGATGCACTTACAGGAAAGGTTACAGATTTTTCTATAACAGAGAGTAAGCCATCCAATGAACAGACAGTTCCAGGTTCGGGAAAGGGAGCTGCTGTAGAGAATGTAGATATAAAGTTCGGTTATTGCACCGAGTTCATAATTATGCTTGATAAGGAATTTGATGAGAAGACTGAAGCAGACTTCAAAGCATTCCTTACATCGATAGGTGATTCTATAGTATGTGTTGCTCTTGATGATATTGTTAAGGTTCATGTGCATACTAACCATCCAGGTCAGGCATTTGAGAAGGCCTTGGAATATGGTCAGCTTACTAAGATGAAGGTCGATAATATGCGAGAGGAGCATAACCAGAAGGTTGTTGCACAGTCAGAACTGCAGGCGGCAGCAGCTAAGCAGGCTATGGAGAAAAATTCTGAAGCTGAACAGAAAAAAGCTGAGCCAGCTAAGGATTTTGGATTTATCACAATTGCACCGGGAAGCGGAATCGCAGAGATTTTTAAGGGACTTGGTGTTGATGAAGTTATTGAAGGCGGCCAGACAATGAACCCTTCGACAGAGGATATCCTTAATGCAGCAGATAAGATTAACGCCAAGACAATATATGTTCTTCCTAATAACAGCAATATTATTCTTGCAGCTAACCAGGCAGCATCAATTGTTGAAGACAAGGAACTTATTGTTATCCCTACTAAGACAGTACCACAGGGAATTACAGCTATGATTAACTTTGAGACAACATGCAGTGCTAAGGATAATGGCGATGCGATGACAGACAGTCTTTCAACAGTTAAGTCTGGACAGCTTACTTATGCTGTAAGAGATACATCAATTGACGGCAAGGAGATTAAGAAGGATAATTATCTTGGATTAGGTGATAAGGGACTTGCTGCAGTTGGTACTGATATGGATGAGACTCTTCTTGAGATGATTGAGTCAATGATGTCGGATGAAGCTGAACTTATAAGTGTTTACTATGGAGCTGATATTGAAGAAGCTGCTGCCGAGGCAGTTGTTTCTAAGATTGAAGAAAAGTTCCCTGATGTAGATGTTGAACTTCAGTTTGGTGGACAGCCGGTTTATTATTATATTGTATCTGTTGAGTAAGAATTATGAATATAACAGAATTAAAGGGAATCGGCGCTAAGACAGCTGAGAATTTTAACAGGCTTTCGGTATACACGGTATCGGATCTCGTGGGGTTATACCCACGGGATTACGATGTATACCATGAGCCTGTTTTTGTTAAAGATATAAGCCATGAATCAGAGCATACAGAGGTAGCTGTTGAAGGACAGGTATGCAAAAGCCCGGATATATATGGGAGCGGCAGGCTTAAGATATTAACTGTGACTATAAAGGATTATAATGGCGACTCCATAAAATGCAGCTGGTATAATATGCCATTTTTAAAGAATACATTAAGGCTTGGAACAAGATATGTATTCAGGGGAAGGCTGGTTAATAAAAGAGGCTGGTTATTAGAACAGCCGAAAATGTATACACTTGCCCAGTACAAGGAACTTCAGGGAACACTGCAGCCAATATATCCTCTGACTAAAGGTCTTACTAACAATACTGTTACTAAGGCAGTTGCACAGGCACTTGAAAAATACAGCGCGGGACTTGAAAAGGAATATATACCTGATTATATAAGAAAGAGATATTCGCTTGCTGAGCATAATTTCAGTGTTGTTAATATACATTTTCCTAAGACAATGGAAGAATATGTTCAGGCGAGACACAGACTTGCGTTTGAAGAGTTTTTTTTATTCACGCTAGCAACTCTTTCATTAAAGAGTGCAAATGAACGCATACCGAACAGCTATGTAATACCAGAAAGCAAAGAAAAGGATCAATTCCTTGAAAGCCTGTCATATTCACTTACTAATGCACAGTTAAGGACTGTGTCAGAGGTTGCACAAGATATGTCAGGTGAACATCTGTGCAGCCGTCTGATACAGGGGGATGTAGGCTCAGGAAAGACAGTTGTTGCAACAATTGCACTTATCAATACGGTTATTGCAGGATATCAGGGAGCATTGATGGCACCAACAGAGGTTCTTGCAAGACAGCATTATGAATCGTTTGTTAAAGGCTTTGAAAAGGCGGGACTTGATATCAGAGTTGAACTTCTTGTTGGTTCAATGACAGCGAAACAGAAAAAGGAAGCATATGCAAGGATTGCAGATGGAACTGCCGGAATAATAGTAGGAACGCATGCGTTGATACAGGAAAAGGTTGAATATAAAGAGCTGGCACTTGTTATAACAGATGAGCAGCACAGATTCGGAGTAAACCAGCGCCGTGACTTTTCACAGAAAGGGAAAAGCCCGCATATTCTTGTAATGAGTGCAACGCCAATACCAAGAACTCTGGCAATTATACTGTACGGTGACCTTGATATATCAATAATTGATGAGATGCCTGCGAACAGACTTCCTATAAAGAATTGTGTTGTGGATGAAAGCTACAGACCGAAGGCGTATGCATTTATACACAATCAGGTTGCTTCCGGCAGACAATGCTATGTAATATGTCCAATGGTTGAGGACAGTGAGGCTGTAGAGGCTGAAAATGTTGTTGATTACACGGCAATGCTTAAGAAAGAACTTCCGGATATAAGGATAGAATATCTTCATGGCAAGATGCGTCCATCGTTAAAGAATGAGGTGATGGAAAGATTTGCAGCACATGAAACGGATGTGCTGGTATCAACTACAGTTATCGAGGTTGGTGTAAATGTGCCTAACAGCACTGTTATGATGGTAGAGAATTCGGAAAGATTTGGACTTGCACAGCTTCATCAGTTAAGAGGTCGTGTTGGGCGAGGAGAATATCAGTCATATTGTATATTTGTTACAGGCAATAAGTCAGAGAAGATAAGAAAAAGATTGGAAATTCTTAATAAATCCAACGATGGATTCAAGATAGCTGAGGAAGATTTAAGACTGCGTGGACCGGGAGATTTCTTCGGGGTAAGGCAGAGCGGTGATTTTGATTTCGGAATAGCAGATGTATTTACTGATGCAAAGACATTAAAGGAAGCGTCAGATGCAGCGAAAGATATGCTAAAGAAAGATCCTGAGTTAAAGCTTGAGAATAATGTATATCTAAAGCAGAAGGTTGCAGAGTATACGATTAAATGTTTAGAAAAGATTAATCTGTAAAGGAGATGTATGCACATGAGACAGATGGAATTCACAATGAGCAGACCTAATCTTGTCAAGCCAGGAGATGAGGTAGATATTACGGAGGGTAAGCTTCCTAGCAGTTATTATTATACGATAGAGCCGGCAGTTGCAATGTCAGGAAACTATTCAACACCTGACAGGTTAAAGTCAAGACATGGAATTGTTAAAGAGGTTGGAGAGACAAGCAGGGGTTATTATGTGCTTGCGGAATTTGATGAATAATTGCGACTATTCGGAATTAAGCAAAATTACAATTAAATGCAGAATAAAAATTATGCTTTTCACATATATTTTTTACAAGTATATGCGGAAGGCATAATTTTTTATGTACCGCTTTAATTACAGGGAGGAAAGTATGTCAGACAGAAAGGAAAATATAAACTTTAATCTGTACGAGGATATAAAGAAACGCACTAATGGGGAGATATATCTTGGTGTGGTAGGTCCTGTACGGACAGGAAAGTCGACATTTGTAAAAAGATTTATGGATCTATGTGTAATTCCTGAGATTGCAGATGCTAACGAGAAACAACGCACAATCGACGAACTGCCACAGAGTAGTGCTGGAAGTACGATTATGACTACTGAACCTAAGTTTATACCTGGTGAGAGTGCAGCAATCTGCATGGCTGATGATATTAAGATTAAAGTGCGTGCAATTGACTGTGTTGGATTTATGGTTGATGGCGCAATGGGAGCAGAGGAGAATGGCAAAGAGAGAATGGTTAATACTCCATGGTCAAAAGAACCGGTTCCATTTTCAATGGCAGCACAGATTGGTACTGAAAAGGTGATAGAGGAGCATTCTACTATTGGAATCGTTATTACAACAGATGGCTCATTTACAGGAATAGAACGGGATAATTATGTCAACGCGGAGCAGATGGCTATAGATAAGCTGAAAAAGATTTCAAAACCGTTTGTTGTGATATTAAACTGTGTGAAGCCTTATGCTAAAGAATCTGTGCAGCTTGCAGAGGCTATGAAAGAAAAATATGGTGTAAATGTCTATGCTCTTAATTGTGACCAGCTAAGAAAAGAAGATGTTGACAGGGTTATATCAGGTGTGCTTAAAGAATTTCCAGTATCACAGCTTGATTTTTATACACCTGCATGGGTTGAAGTACTTGAGTCATCACACTGGCTTAAGATGCATATAGTAGATGCGGCACTTTCAATTCTTGATAATATAAATGTTATGAAGGATGCGTATCTTGAGTTGAATAATACATGCGAATACATAGAAAAGATTGATGTGAAAAATGTTGATATGTCAACAGGGAGGGTTGAAATTGAATTTAAGCTTTCGAAAGATCTGTATTATAAAATATTAAGTGAACTTACAGGAACGCAGATTAATAATGAGCATGAGCTTATAGATATGATTAAATCTCTTTCAGACAAGAAGAATGAACTGGGAAGCTTTGGTGATGCGATAAGCGAAGTTAATCTTAATGGCTTCGGAGTTGTTACACCTTCAAAAGAAAATATACAACTGGATGAGCCAGTAGTGATTAAGAATGGCAATAAATATGGAGTTAAGATAAAAGCTAAAGTTCCGTCTATTAACCTGCTTAAGACAGAAATAATGGTTGAAATTGCCC
>ENA-OPJQ01000037-OPJQ01000037.1-human-gut-metagenome-genome-assembly--contig:-NODE-37-length-33720-cov-3.460003_pt1 | contig 33720 bp, 28 predicted proteins | sample MGYA00241773_ERZ501671 | MGnify/ENA primary metagenome ERZ501671 (study PRJEB25962, sample SAMEA2042373) | human gut metagenome | biome: human gut; feature: human-associated habitat; material: faeces... | reverse complement strand
AATATGCTGCTAATTACCAAATCTACTTTTTATCTGATTAAATACATCATCTGCATTTAATCCTTTTTCCTTGCATAAATTTCTAGCCATCTGTTCTATACCTTGCATGTTACCCTGCTGTGCCATCTGCATAGTATTTTTCATCATAGGATTGCTCATAATCTGATTATTTCCCATCATCTGCTGTATGAACTGTTGCGGACCAGCTTTCATCATCTGAAAAATGTTAATTGGGTTCATTCTCCATCACCGCCTTTGCTTTGAGTTCTTGAAGCTTTTCGTTGTGTTCCTAAAGATTTATCAAATCTATCTTCTAACTGTCCTATTTTCTCTGATAATTCCTCAAACTTATTCAGGAATAGCTGTGTGCTTTCGTCTGATAGGTCAAATTTTGATTTTATTGTTGTGTCTGATAAATCATTAGGTTCAGCAGAATTAACAGGCTTATAAGTCAAAATACGAGTTTTGCACTCATTTACAATCCATTGTTTGCCATATATTTCTGTTCCATCTGCTTTTGGGAAATAATACATATTTCCATCCATCGGAATGTCGGTTGCCTTTACCGTATCTTTTCCATCAACAATTTTTCCGATAAAATTAATTTGCTGTGGCATTATCTGTTGCATTTGTAACTGCTGATTTGCTCCCGACATCTGTGTTGGTTGCGTTGTTTGCTGCAATCCTTGCTGATAGTTCTGCAAAAAATTCATTCTATCCGCATATGGATTCTGCATAGGCATATAATTATTATTCATCATAGGTGTTGTCTGATAAGGATTGTTTATCATCTTCTACCTCCTCCAAGACTTCTTCGATTGCGTGGATAACAAGAGATAATGTTACTAAGTCAAGTTTCTGTAATTCTTCTTTGCTTAAGATTTTTTCTCTAATTTCATCCGAAAACATTCGCACTACCTCTCTTTCTAACTTAATTTTGGCATAAAAAAAGAGAAGAACATTATCAAGTTCTTCTCATATTTACATCACGCAAAAGCTCTTTTATTTAATTGTCTTTATCCGTACACCATTAAATTTTCCGTACACCATTTTTACACCATTTTTACACCATTTTGCCATTGAAATACATAGAAATATATAGATTTATGTGGTGTATAGATGGAGTAAGCACTTTTATTTTATCCTCCGCAAAATCCCTTAAATACAGTAATTATCATAACTCTCATTAAGGTCATAAGGAGTTATCTGGTATACATAATAATTCAACCAGTTAGTATAGAGATTGTTGGCGTGGCTTCTCCATGAGAGCAATGGTTTTCTGTTGCAGTCGTCATCAGGATAATAATTTACCGGAAGGTCAGGCTCAATTCCTTTGTCAATATCACGCTTATATTCCTGATCAAGAGTTAATCTGTCATATTCAGGGTGTCCCATAACAAAAATCTCTTTCCCGCCATCACCAAGAACAATATATATTCCTGCCTCATCTGAATCTGCAAGTACTTTAAGTCTTGGATTGTCAAGAATCTGCTGTCTGCTTGCCTGTGTATATCTTGAATGTGGTGCCATGAATACATCATCAAAGCCTCTTACTAAAGGCTCTTTTCTATTCATAACCCTGTGCTTGTACACACCTGACAGCTTCTTCGGAAGTAATTCCTTCTTAATACCATAATGGTAATACAATCCTGCCTGCGCACCCCAGCATATATGAATTGTTGATGTAACATGCTTCTTAGACCATTCCATTACTGTTATAAGTTCATCCCAGTAATTAACCTCTTCAAATTCAAGCTTCTCAACAGGTGCACCTGTAATAATCATTCCATCATAATTATTGTTCTTAATCTCTTCAAAAGTCTGATAAAACTTCTTAATATGTGAAGCTGATGTATTCTTTGAAACATGTGATGACATCTGTAAAAATGTAACATCTATCTGTAAAGGTGTATTAGATAACCCTCTTAAAAGCTGTAATTCTGTGTCCTGCTTTATAGGCATAAGATTAAGAACTATTATCTCCAAAGGTCTTATATTCTGTGAAATAGCTCTGTTTTCGTCCATGACGAATATATTCTCTTCTTCCAATTCTGCTTTAGCTGGTAAATCACTCTGAATCTTAATTGGCATTATTGTTCCTTCTTTCTGTTATCATTGTTGTCTGATTATATCATATCACCTTTAATAACTGAACCAAAGTATGTGAGTTTTCTTTATATTTTTTTGTAACTTTGGTGTCAAACCTTTTAAAACCATTCTGCTTTTCATAAAAATCTAATAATCTATCCTTATTTTCAGATTCTAGAAAAACAACCATCCCACCAGCCATATATTGTAGTTCTTTTACTTTTCCAAGCGCAATTGAAAGCAAATTGTCTCCCGAAATTGTATTTCCAATACTATCATCATAATTTTTCCCTAACTGTGCTATCAAATATGCTGACAACGAATATTTTCCATTATCAGAGTTCTGTTCACTTACCCTTGCAATTTTTCTTCTTACTGTATTACTAAATTCATCTGTATTAACGGTAATTGGTTTAATTGTTATTGTAAAATACCCAACTATATTATTCTTGTCTGGCGAAAATCACAATATATGTAACCGACTGGTTTTTCTTTGTAAAATCTATAGATTGTTCTGTAAGAAAACTTTCAACATCAAGATTTTTCTCACATTTAAAACTGGAGAAAACCTGCCTGAGCATGTCTTCTCCAGCTTTTCCCATTCCTTCTTCAGCTGGATAACTTCTTTCTTAGGCAGAACATCGAAGGTACCGTCTTCGGACATGGTCTCGATTGCTTTCAGTCTCCATTACTCTGTATACTTCATCTGTTTCATGTATTTCTCTGTATCTGCAAGAAGATGGACTTGATTCTGAAAGAGATTCTTTATATGACATTTCAATCGCATCAGCGAATTGTTCAACCTGTTTCTTATCTGAAACCACAAAATTCTTGGTAATGCTTGAAGTTGCCACACATAATCACCTCCATATCTTTCTTTAACAAATTGTTTTCTATTAATATTATATTAGACATATATAACATTATCAATCTGTTATTTCTCTACTTTATCATTTCCATAAATTCATCAATCGTAAGCACCTTAACCCCCAGTGAATTAGCCTTATCAAGCTTAGAGCCTGCTGCCTCTCCTGCAACAAGATAATCAGTCTTTTTGCTGACACTTCCTGTTGCTTTGCCTCCATTAGAAACAATCAGTTCTTCCATATCCTTACGGCTGTAATTATCAAAACTTCCTGTTACAACAATCGTCTTTCCTGCAAGCTTATCTGATATTTCTTTTTTCTCTGGCATCTGCATATTAAGCCCTGACTGTCTTAACCTTTCTATTAATTCAATATTAGCTTCATCATGGAAAAAGTCATATATACATTTGGCTGTAGTTGTGCCTATATCCGGAATATTCTGCAATTCTTCTTCACCTGCATCAGCAAGTGCCATAAGATTATCATAATAATTCATAATCTGCTTGGCTGTATTCTTGCCGACATTTCTTATTCCAAGTGCAGTAAGCAGTCTGTCTGGTGTATTCTGTTTAGACTTCTCAATAGCTGCAAGCAGCTTATCAGTATTCTTCTCTTTTCCTATGATTCCCTTCTCAATAAGTTCATCTCGGTGTTCTTTCAATGTATATATATCAGCATAATTGTGTATATATCCTTCTTTTATAAGGGCATCAACAAGAGTTTCACCAAGTCCCATGATATTCATGCAGTCAAGAGATGTAAAATATGCCACTGTTCTTGACAACTGTGCTGCACATGACGGATTAACACATCTTATATCTGCTGTGTCCTCTTCTCGTACAAGAGGTTCCCCACATACAGGACATACCTTTGGTGCTTCAAACACATGCTCAGGTGCCTTTACACATCCATTAAGCTTAGGAATAATCTCTCCACTCTTAAACAGCTTATATTCCCCACCAATACCTACATTCATCTGTGTAATATAATCCTGGTTATGAAGAGTCGCTCTTGATACACTTGTACCACACAGCCTTGCAGGCTTTCCGGTTTCCGGATCATGGAATATCCCTGTAAATGTAAGTTTTCCTGTTCTTCCCACATCTACAAGAATATCATCCATAACAATAACCTTTTCTTCCGGTGGATATTTGTATGCAATATGACCGCTTGAATACTTGCTTCCTGCAGGGAACTCCTGTCTGAATGCAATATGGTCAATCTTTACAACAGCACCGTCAATGTCATATGGAAGTTCTTCTCTCATTCTTCCTATCTCATCAATTGCTCTGACAACCTCTTCCTTAGTCTTACATATCTTATGATATACAACCGGTACACCTGCTGCCTTTAATATATCCATTCCCCTGCCGTGGCTTTCCATAATCTCATCAGGTCCGTCCTGTACATTAAAGATAAACATCTTAAGACCTCGCTTCTTCGTAATTGAAGTATCAAGCTGTCTTAATGTTCCGGCCGCAAGATTTCTGGGATTAGCAGCTGTTTTTTTCTCAAGTTTTTCCTGTTCTTCATTATATTTTTCAAAATCTTCATGGCTCATATACACTTCGCCACGAAGTTCTAGTGAATCATAAGGAAGGTCAATAACCTGTAACACATCCCCCACTACCCTTGCATTAGCTGTCACATCCTCACCAATAAGACCATCTCCTCTTGTCTCTGCCAACTGCAAATGCAGCTTCCCATCTGCTTCTTTTACATATCTTAAGCTCATGCTTAAACCATCAATTTTAGTCTCTACTGAAAATGTGCAGTCAGGATGCATGGCATGAACCTTATCAATCCATGCACACACTGCATCTTCTGAAAACACATCTTCAATAGACAGCATAGGTACATTATGTGTGACCTTAACCCCGGCTTCTCTTTTTACAGTGCCACCAATCTTCTGTGAAGGTGAATCAGATGTCACCCATTCCGGATGTTCTTTCTCAATCTCTTTAAGCCTTATCATAAGCTTATCATACTCATAATCGCTTATCTCCGGCTCGTCCTGATTGTAATATCTATCCATATGATAATCTATCGTCTTCTTAAGTTCTGAATATTCCTGTAATAAATCCATAATCCGCTCCTTAATTATCAGCCTGTATGTTGACTGTTTCTATCTGCTTATATATCTGCTCATAAAGTGTATTAAGCTCTTTACCGTCAAGTTCCCTGTACTCACCAGTCTTTAAATTCCCTAATTCCACATTCATAATCCTTATTCTTGTCAGTTTAGTTACACTATATCCACATTCCGCACACATTCTTCTTATCTGTCTGTTAAGCCCCTGTGTAAGAATTATTCTGAATGTCTTGTCTGATATCTTTTCCACAACACATTTTCTTGTAGTTCTGTCGAGTTCCTTAAGATATATTCCTCCTGACATTCTCTTTATAAATTCTTTATTAATTGGTTTATTAACTGAAACGATGTATTCCTTCTCATGACCATTAACGGAACGAAGCAGCCTGTCCATCATGTCGCCATCATTAGTAAGCAGTATAAGGCCATCAGACTCTTTATCTAATCTGCCCACAGGATATATGCGTTCCTTATATCCAATAAAATCTACTATGTTATTCTTTCCCTGTTTATCAGTTGTTGTACATACAATTCCTACAGGTTTATTAAAAGCTATGACTACCTGTGGCGGTGTGGTGTTGTCAACTTTCCTGCCATCAACACATATAATTGTATTGTCTTCTACCATCTCACCCATAACTGCAATTCTACCATCAATTGTGATACGTCCTTCCTGTATCATTCTGTCAGCTTCACGTCTTGAACAGACTCCATGGGCACTGAGATATTTATTAATACGCTCTGACATGTTTCCTCCAATTCTTATCTTCATTGCTGATAAGTTCAAATCAATATACAGATGTATTAATTCTAACAAAAGAAAAAAATTAATTCAATTGTTGCGGGTTTTAATTTAATAATGTATAGTATATAAGCATATAAATTATTATATGTTGTGTACATGTAGCTTAGCTGGATAAAGCGTTCGCCTCCGGAGCGGAAGATCGTGGGTTCGAATCCCATCATGTACATTATTGTATTATTCTGTCCCTACATAGTTATCAATCTTTCTGTTCTATTATATTCATATACATGATCAGAAAGGACTTCATCTGCAGCAACCCCTTCTGTATTAACTTCCTTTACCATATTAACAAGTTCATCTTTCTCAAACATCGAAAGCTTAGGAAGAAGTATAACCTCATGCACTGATGAAGGTAGTATATACAGATCTGCTCCCAGCTTCTGCGCAAAATCATACAATACATTCTCATATAATATGCAGGCTGCACCATTCAGTTTGCTTTCATTCGTAAGCACATACATATCAGACGGAACATAATCTTTTAAATCAACTTCCTCTCCATCCACATTAACACCACATTTTTCAAAAAGTGCGGCCATTGAACTAATCTTACTGTGAAGCAGATCGGGTGTATTCTTCAAAGCAGCTTTATACACATCATCAATTGTTACATTCCAGTTTTTCAGATTGTTATTATATATTAATGCTGTTGCACTTCTTCCATATTCATTATCAAGCAGACAGTAAAACACCACAGCAAGGTCAAGTATTCTCTTATGAGGCACCTGTTCGAGCAGTTTTTCATTACTTCTGTAATTGACGACCTTATAAACAATCTTGTCCTTTATAGTGTCAAAATGCTTAAGAATATTTACATCAAATGTAACATTATTCTTATTCTGTTCATATATAACCTCTATCTGTCGTATTATGCTCTTAATATTCTCACCATTCGTATACAATTCATAAAAGCTGTCCAGATATATAGTTGGCGCGATGTCTTCCCCCTTCTCAAAAAAAACACCCCCACCCACCCCCCAGCCATTATTCTTAATCACATGATTAATAGTAATATTGCCACCTTCTCCAGCTATATACCCTGCATTCATCTTAATATATTCCACAAATTCCTTATACTCCATATACCTTTTCCTTTCAAATGTTTCCTATCCCCCTGCGCACGGAATTTAATAAATGTTTTGTACAAGTAATATAGTATATTAATAACAAATCTCTGTCAACAATATATATAGTATTCTATATGTTTTGTCGTGTTCTGTTGAGTTTATGTCGCATTTGGTATAAAAAATGTCGTATCTGGTATAAAAAAAGCTTTTTTCAGCTCATTTTACCAGATACGACTAACACAATATATAGTATTATTCAATTATTCATGCCAACTGTTTTAAAACGTCAGTTATAAGCTCCCATGTCCTTTGTGTCGAAGCAATATCCAATTTTTCTTTTACAGTATGGATATCAATTATATCAGGGCCAAACGATACACAGTCAAGGTCATCAATCTTTGCAGCCATAATACCGCATTCAACACCTGCATGCATTGTTTCCACCAAAGCCTCTTTATTAAAAAGTCTATTATAAGATTCACACAACATATCCCTGATTGCAGAATTCTTCTTAAATTCCCATGCTGGATAAACACCTTTAAGTTCATAAGTTCCACCAAGATATTCAGTCATTTTTCCAACCTTATCAGTAAGATATTCTTTTTCACTCTGCGAACTGCTCCTTATTAAGTAGGTTGCTGCAAATGTTTTCTCAGCCAGCTCTGTAACCCCCAGATTAAGTGAAGTCTGCACCAGCCCCTTGATATCATTACTCATCTTAACAACACCATCAGGTATAAAATTAAGCACATTTATAAGCATCTGTGTTGTCGCATCATCACATGCCAAAGTGCTGCCTTCACCTTTACAATTCACCTTGATGGTAAGCTGTGGGTCAGTAACCGAATACTCCTCTTTCAAGACATTTGCAGTATTATTAAGAAGCTCAGTGACCTTATCTGCTTCCTGTGTCATTATAACCGCATCAGCAAATGGAGCTATAGAATTATCTTTTTCACCACCAGATATGCTTACAATATTCACACATTCTTTAACGTCAAAAAGAATACGTCCCATCAGAATATTAGCATTAGCTCTCTGGCATATTATATCTGTTCCAGAATGTCCGCTTGTAAGACCATTAATTTTAATAGACATCTGCGTTCCTGTCATATCCGATTTTTTCAATGGATAAGAAGCCTTTAAAGTTGCTCCCCCAGCACATCCTGAAAGGAATATCCCCTCCTCCTCAGAATCTATATTAAGCATAATTTTACCTTCAAGACAGTCAGTATTAATTGCCTCCGCACCAAGCATTCCAATTTCCTCATCTACTGTAAACACAGCCTCAATCGGCGGATGACACACATCCTTGCTGTCTAATATAGCAAGCGCATAAGCAACTGCTATTCCATCATCAGCACCTAAGGTTGTCCTGTCAGCCTTGACATATCCATCATCTATATAAAGGTCAAGACCATCTTTTTCCATATCTTTAACCTTATCATTCGTTTTTACAGCTACCATATCAATATGTCCCTGCAAAATAACAGGTGCAGCCTTGCTCTCGCTGTTACTTGCCGGCTTTTTAATTATCACATTATAACTTTCATCCTGCTTAAACCACAGATTTCTCTCACGTGCAAATTCACACAGATAATCACTTATCTGCTTCACATTGCCTGAGCCATGTGGAATTGCACATATCTGTTCAAAATATTTAAAGACAGCGTGTGGCTGTAAATCTGCTAAAATGTTGTTACTCATATTTTACCTCCTTTACCTACTATTTCATCATATTTAGCAATCTAGTAGGTCTTTTCCTCATTGTTAGTTTGTTTGTAATTCTTCTTTTCAACTAAAACGCCTACTAGATAAACACTATTCACACTTTTAGTAGGTCTTTTTCTTATATGTCTATAATATCAGACAGTTCTAATCAGCAAAAAGACCTACTATTTTGGCTTAAATTATCAATTTAGTAGGCAATTTTCTTTATCCGCATTAATTATCCTCAGAATTTTCTCTCAATAAACCTACTATTTCATCACCTTTAGAAGCTTTAATAGGTTTTTTCCCCATTCATACATTAATTTCATATGCCATTTTACACTATCGTGTGTGGTGGAATGGGCGACAGAATATCACCACCGCCCATTATAGGGAAAATGTGAGGTAAAAACAAGATGCACTTCGCTTCACTGTGTATACGCCTTCTCACCCCTCAACAATCTGTCAAGCATATCTGCCACCGGTATCATCGCATTTTTAACCTCTGTACTTGTATTAGTCTGTGCTCCTGCTTCTATAAGCATCGACCTGCCTTTCATATGCAGGCAGTAACGATATGCATTAATATAAATATTCCGTAACAGCCCCGGATAATACGCTTCTCCTAAAAGATACATCTGAAGACTCATTGCCAGATTATCATCTCTGTTTGCATTGTAAAGATAGCCTATATCTCCTTTTGCCTTGCTGTAGCTTATTCCATTAAAAAACATTACCTTTGACATTGTTACTCCATTTTCTTCGGTTACAAGTCTTGTAGTATCCGGAACACCATCCCTGTGAAGGTCTATTACAACCTCAATTGACGGATTTTCTTTCAGTATTTTTGTCACATTTTCTTCTGCATATGTATAAGCCTTGCTTCTGTCAAGCTTCCCATCAATATAATCATACACACTCGTATCATGATAAACATTGTAACCATATGTATTAGTGAGTATATCTGTTAGATAATCTCCAACACCAACTATTGTTGTAGACGTATCTCCTTCAACCGTATCCATAAATCCCTCCTGTGAATGTGTATGAAATATAAGAATCTGCGGAGAATCCGCATTTTTCTCTAATGACAGGTCTTTTGCCAGAAATTCCTCCGGACGCATTATCTGTGTTGTCAGGCTTGTGATGGATGTGACTGTATAGAACTTCATAAGAAAATCATAATTATTTAAATCTGCAATATTATAAACATTTCCAGCTGCATTTTCCTGTATAGGCAAAGGACAAACTTCAGCGCCTGCCTCCACGACCCCCTCATCCGTCTGTGTAGCAGGTTTTTTATCCTCCTTTGCCATGCTAAACATATATTCCGAATCGACCCACACCGAACCTGCATTTTCATCATAATTATCTTCAAAATATGTCTCTACAGGAAACAATGTCTTAACTGCATTTTCATAAATTCTGTTCTGAATATAATATATTAGATTAAAACTATAATTCATCATTATTACCATAAGCATTAAGCCCATGAATATAAACATATACACAGGCCTGTACTTTCTATCACTCATATATCCTCCTTACTTTGCATTACCATTATATTGTATTCACATCAGCCATGAATATGAACACCAACACGGTTAATTGCTTTGGATATTATGATACTTATGTTTCTAATGTCTGAATCAATGTCCTTCGGGGTTACATACATTTTTCCTGCCCCCTGAATAATCCCTTCGGCATCTATAACAGTAGGCACGCCAATTGCAAGCACCGGAACACCTATATTGTCTTTTGTTATTCCTATTCTGTGATTTCCAACACCTGAGCCAGGATTAATTCCCTGGTCAGAAAGTTGTATAGTACTATTTAATCTGTTCACACTTCTTGCAGCAAGAGCATCTATTGCTATGCATACATCCGGCTTTATCTGACTTACAACGCCTTTAATAATTCCTGCAGTTTCAATACCTGTCTGTGCCATAACCCCCGGACTAAGTGTGCATACTCCCGTCTCATCGCCCTCACTTATCTTAATACAAATATTATCTACAACCTCAGGTCCTAATGAATCCGATGTTATATTTCTGTTGCCAAGTCCAATAACAAGAATCTTTTCTGGTTTGACATTTTTATTCATACGCTTTAAAAGCTTAAATATATATCCTGCCAATGTCGATATAACCTCTTTTGCATATTCTTCGTCCCCACTTGCAATATCATCTGCCTCTATAGTAAGATAAGTTCCTTTGGGTCTTCCTATCGCGGCTTCGCCCAAATGATTTGTCACCTGCAATTCTGTGACCTTCACTCCCATCCTTGATTTATTGCTTTCTCTTAATCTTATCCCCCTCAGTTTTCCTGTTCCATTCATTGCTTCTTCATTTGCCTCTACTGCAAGGTCAGTTCTTACAACTATATTATCCATTTTTCACATCACCTCCCCAACATATTGTGCAGAAAAATGAAATTTTTATACCAAAATCTTTATTTGGTTCTTGACATATAGATGTTTGTACTATAAAATGTGTGAGTATGTTTACATTAGATCGTCCGTGTCCGGCTTTAATGCGAAACAGATATTATTATTGAATTATGATTTGGAGGTGTACGGATTGGCTAACATTAAATCTGCTAAGAAGAGAGTAATTACAAGTCAGGTAAGAGCTGAGAGAAATAAGGCGATTAAGTCTAGAGTTAAGACTTATATCAAGAAGGTAGAGGCTGCTGTTGCTGCTGGTGACAAGGCTGCTGCTAACGAAGCTCTCCCTGTTGCTATAGCTGAGATCGAGAAGGCTGCTTCTAAGGGAATCTTCCACAAGAACGCTGCTGCAAGAAAAGTATCTCACATTACTAAAGCTGTTAACGCAATGGCTTAATAAGAATTTTAATAATTTAAAGAACCCGGTGCTGACACCCACTCGCACCGGGTTCTTTTTTATTTACTGTATTTAATTATAATAAGTTCTACTCCCAGCCTGTCATTAAGCCGTCCCTGCTTAACTGCTTCTTCAGTTTTAGCACATTCATTCAATGCATCCAGTAGTGTATTCATCTCAAAATATTTTGCCTGTGCCTGATATTTACCGACAACAAATGGCGCTGCTCCTATCTTTGATGCAATCTCTTTACCTGAAATCCCCCTTGACATAAGATCTTTCACCTGTAATATTCCGTTAAACTGCCTTACTATAAGATAAAGTATTCTCATAGGAGGTTCTTTTAATTCCAACAAATCATAATATAAATCAAGTGCCTGCTGTTGTTTCTTATTTGCAATTGCACTTATCATATCAAATATATGACTTGTTGTCTGTGTTGCGCATACCTTCTCTACATCTTCTACTGTCACAACATCCCTTCCCTGACAATAACTCACAAGCTTCTCTGTCTCCTGCCTTATATAATCCATGCCTGCACCTGTCTTATCAAGTATCAAATCACATGCTTCCCTGCTTATTTTAAGATTATCCTTAGCAAGAAGCCCTGCTATCCATTTTTCAAGAGTAGCAGTTGTCTGTGGCTTCATCTCGCATATATATCCCACAGAATCAACTGCCTTATATACCTTATTACGCTTGTCCACATCTTTTTCTACCATAACAACAACAAGATAATCAGGAATATGTTTAATATAATCCGCAAGCTCATCATTAGAACTTTTCAAAAAACCGGTATTTTCCATAATAACAAGTCTCTTCTGGGCAAAGAAAGGCAGTGTTTCACACACATCAATTATATCCTTAACGCTGGCATTATCCGAATCATAATATGAATAATTCATTGTATCATCACCAGCTATAGCATTCTTTAATCTGTCTCTATACTGCTTCTTAAGATACTCTTCCTCTCCATACAGAAGATATACACTCTTAAATTCACCCTTCTTAATATCATCACTTATGACCTTCAAACCTGCTGCCTCCGTTTCTAATCTTAAACAATAGTATCAGATATGTACAAGTGGTTCAAGTTAAAAAATATTTTCTCACAACCTGTTACGTATTTTCACAGTTCTATCCTTTCAAAGCTTTAAACACCTCAATTTTATACGAACCATCCCTGACACGCACCGCAATCTCTCCACTTTCGTCTGTCCTATACACCTTTGCTCCAATCCCCGACAATCTCTGTAAAGTTTCCATATGAGGATGTCCATATGAATTACCTGCCCCACAAGATATCAATGCATTTTCAGGCTTTACATAACTTAAAAATTCTTCTGAACTCGCCCCCTTACTTCCATGATGTCCGACTTTCAATATATTAACTGACATAAACCGTGCTGATTCACCAGCATCTCCTGCCATCCTATTGGCATCCTCAACAATGCACTTTTCTGCCTTCTTTTCCGCATCACCTGTCATAAGCATAGAAAAATATCCATATTCCACAAGATATACAGCAGAATAGTCGTTAGCTGACTCGTAATCATAACCCTCGCATGGGTGCATACACTTAACCGAGAATTCTCCCGATTTAATACTGTCACCTGCATCAGCATAAACAACATTAATACCAGTAGCTTTCAATGTTCTCTCTAACTTCGACATATCATCACCAGCCTGCTTCTTTACTGCCGTAGTTTGCCTTATTCCCGGCAGTACAACAGTACCTATCTCAAATGTGTTATCACACAGTTCAATCAATTCATATATTCCATTAACATGGTCTTTATCCGGATGACTTATAAACACATAATCGAGACTTCTTACCCCACAATATTTTAGATAAGTATATATGGTATATCTCCCGACATTCTTCTTGCTTGTGCTTCCTCCGTCAAACAATACATTCATGCCCTCCTTAGTATGCATAACAATTGAATCCCCCTGCCCAACGTCAAGCATGGCAATCTTCATATCTGAATCAATATTGTAATGAAGCCCTGTCAGCACACATACTAATAAAGCAAAACATACAGCATCAATCTTCTTGTTCATTAATATAACATGTACACATATCCATATAATTAAAACTGTAAAATATAAAAACACCCTTGCAGTATCAGGGGTTCCCGTAACAATGACTGCATATTTAAAATGTGATGACAAACTGCACAGCTTATAATAAAAATCAAGAATATATCCACCTGCTCCCGCAAAAAAATATGCTGCTTCAAGAGATAGCATGCCAGCAATTCCCGTAAATATACCGCTTATCATTATCAACGACATAAGTGGAATTACTATAACATTAAGAAACAGGCTTATTACAGGAATCTGCCCAGATATAATAAGAATTACCGGAAGTGTCACAATTGTAACACACATGCCTGTAATAACCGAATCTGCGATTCTGAATAAAATTAATTGAAAAAATCCTGCATTCTTTTTATCAGGACGTCTTATATATATAAGAATAGTTTTATCATCAGACAGTATGGGTTTAATATATATAATTCCTGCCACGGCAAGAAATGACAACCAAAAAGCTGAATTTATAAGATTATATGGATTAATCCACAGAAGAATAACACTTGCTATCCCTAATGTATTAGCCATATCACTGGTTCTTCCAAGCACGTCTGCCAGCATATATACAAGAATCATTATTACAGCTCGGCTGGCAGATGCACTATAACCTGTCATGCACAAATATGAAATAATAAGAAATGTACTAAAACATGCAGATGCGATTCTGCCAATTTTCTTCTTTAACCAGTCATATATAAACATTCCAACAAGCGAAACATGAAGTGCACTTATTGCCAAAATGTGGGAAATTCCATTCTTCTGATACATTCTCTTTACATCATCATCAAGCCCTGACCTGTCACCTAACACAATCGACTGCATAATTCCTGCATTCTGCTCAGAATATACATTTTGGTAAATATTTTTTATGGAATCTGCAAATCTGTAAATGCTGGAAATATAACTACTTCCAGACTGTATATTCACAATATCTGACAAATCTGCACAATAATTAAATCCAAGTGATGTATAATATTTTCTGGCATTAAACTGCCCTTCATTAGATGGTATATTAAAATCCTTTAATGTTACTTTAATCTTAACTTCATCCCCTGGATTGGCAAATCTTTTTTCTGAGTATACTACCAAACCGCTTTTAAACTGCCTGCCCCATGAATCCGGCATAACAAAGGCATTTCTTATATACACCGCATAACCGTTTTCTGACTGTTTAATATCTGCTATGTATCCATTTACATAAGCAATATGTGTTTTATCTGACAATTGCCCCTGATAGCATAGCTTTTCCATACTTACTTCAGTTCTTAGGCACATAATTGGAAACATCATGATAAAAATCACATAAAAACCAGGAATTCCTGTTTTCTTAAGATATATAAGGAATCCGGTAAACACCATTATTCCCACTATAATAACGATATATAACTTAGCATATAATGACAAATATACTGCAGCAATGCTCATAACTGCTGCCACAAAAAATGGTCTCTTCAATAATATCCTTTCCAGAAACGACCATTAATTATCAGATAAATCTTTTTTTACAAGTTCATTATTCATATAAAATACTGTATCAAGGCTAATTGCATCTCTATACATCAGATTAGAATTTCCCTTGACAAGTATCTTAACGCCATCAATTCCCTCCAGTCCTGAAAGGGAATTAACAATTGAATATATAGTCACATTGCTCTTTGCATTAACCATATCAGTTGCAAATTCCTGACTGAGATTAACATAACATATCCTGTCGACAACAGATATACTAAGCAGCTTGGTATTCGACGGAATACTCTGGTAACACCCCGACTCTGTTGTTCCTTTAATAAGCTGTTCCATTACAACCTTCTCAACAGATACATTCTTATTATAACAGATTCTCTTGCTGTTCTTTACAAGGGCATCTCCTGACTTGTTAGCAAAATACAGATTAATCGTCTTCCACTTCACATCAGCCATAGCACCTTCCTGTGTATCTACAAAATCCTCATCACTCATATTTCCTATGATTGTTCCATCTTCATACACAGCATCCTTACCATCAACATAAAATCTAACATATAGAATATCACTTATCTGTGATAATTCTTTAACAACTGCTGCCCTGTAAAGTACTTCGGTACTTGGTTTCATTCCATAATAAGAGCTGTCATAATAGACACCTGCGTATATTCCATTAATTTCAACCGTTGGCTGCGATACAGACACCGGCTTAATTATGCTTGTATGTCTGCCTTTTGCAACATTCATTTTTTCAAGGAGTTCATTTGCAACTGAAACAGCGTCCTGACTTTCGATGTATACTCTGCCTTCAGTTAGTGATGTTCCGTCTTCATTAAGAAAATATACAGAATATGCTGTTCCCTTCTTCTGCGAAGAACATGAAACAGTTATAAATGTTACTGCAATAACAATAATAACGGATGTCAATTTCATAATAGCTTTCCTTACATGTCCCATCATAACTGCTCCTTTCCTATCCTGATATTCTTAACAGCTTATAAATATGTCCACTGGCATACTTTCATCTGCATTACTGCTGGTTTTCAACATAATTAAGAGGTATTCTCATTGTAAATGTTGTTCCTATATTTTCCTCACTATGAACCTTAATAGTTCCATGATGCATAAGAATTATGTTTCTTACAATAGCCAGTCCAAGTCCTGTTCCGCCCGTTTCACGCGACCTTGCCTTATCTACCCGGTAAAATCTTTCAAATATTTTATTAATACTTTCCTCTGGTATTCCTATGCCTGAATCTTCAACTCTTATATAAAAATATTGATAATCTGCATTCAGTGAAACATGTACCCATCCATCTTCGACATTGTATTTGATAGAATTCTCCACAAGGTTGGATATAACCTGTGTCATCTTAACTTCGTCAATCTGTGCAACAACCGGTCTGAAACTTTCAAAAAGCAGTTCAATATTCTTTTTCTGTGCTAATGGCTTAAGTCTCTTGAGTGTCATCTCTAATAAATCATTCATATTAACAGATATAATATTAAGTGTTGCAACAGATTTATCCATTCTAACAAGAGTAAGTAAATCTTCTATAATCTTACTTTCTCTGTCTATCTCACTTACAATATCCTGCATGAATTCCTGATACACTTCTATTGGCACATTTTCCTGTGTATTAAGAGACTCCGCCAATACTTTAATCGAGGTTATAGGTGTCTTTAATTCATGTGACACATTCGAAACAAATTCTGCTCTGGACTGATCTGTTTCATTAGCCCTGTCCATTATGTTATTAAAATCATCTGCAATCTCACGTATTTCGGTATAGCTCCTGACAGGGATTCTTGCATCAGTATGCCCTGCACTTACATTTGAAACAATATCAAGTACCCTTTTTACAGGCCGGTTAAGAAAATATATGCCTACGATAAGTAACGCCAGACATATTGTTATAATAACCAGTTTAATATTATTATTCTGACTGTTCACATCATGAAACATTGCATCTATCTCTGTGTAATCAAGATCAGCTACAAGAACGGCTATAAATGTACCTGAATCATTGTATACCGGAACAGCTGCCTGTATATTACCCGTTTTCTTATCATAGCCGGAACTGTTCTTATGATTACTGAATATATCGAATACCCTGGGATTAAGAATTGTCTTATTAGTATCAATAGAATATGTGTCAACACTGACAACATAATTAAGATTAACAATTCTTATTCTTATCTGATTAAGTGCCGAATAACTGCTGAGTCTGCTGTTCATATCATTATTCTCAGCTGCTTCCAGACTTTCATAATTAGAATATTCTGCTGCAATAAGAACCGCTTCATTCTGTATAACCGCAGTCTGTCTTGTAATTACAGACTGCCTGTAAATATACTCAAAACCTTCAAATGTACAGATTACCGCTGTTGCAACTATTACCGCCATAACTGCGAACTGTCTTGTTGAATATTTATTTATGAACCTGAAAAATGACTCAAACTCTCTGTCAAAAAAGATTTTCCTATGGTCATTTCTTTTTTTAATCTTATTAAACATTAAAATAGTAACCTACTCCCCACTTAGTGTGAACATACTTTGGTTCACTCGGATTATCTTCAATCTTCTCACGAAGTCTTCTCATATGGACATCAACCGTTCTGCCGTCACCTGAATAATCCTGTCCCCACACAGCTTTAAGAAGATTATCCCTGCTGTATACCTTTCCTGGATTAACTGCTAACAATTCTAGAAGATCAAATTCCTTAGCAGTAAGATTAATCGGTCTTCCTGCAATATACAGATTACGGCTGTCACAATCTATCTTCATATCACCCGCATTAATAATATTGCTCTTTACTGCTTTCTTCTCTGTCACAGCATTTCTTCTTAAAATAGCTTTCATCCTCGCCTTAACTTCAAGAATATTAAATGGTTTTGTAATATAATCATCTGCACCATACTCAAGGCCAAGAATCTTATCCATGTCATCGCCTTTAGCTGTCAGCATAATTATAGGCACATCTGAAAACTCTCTTATCTGCTGGCATACTGATAATCCATCAAGCTTGGGAAGCATAATATCAAGAAGGATTATGTCATATTCATTGTTTTTAGCATACTCGAGAGCTTCTTCACCATCATATGCACAGTCTACAACACTATAATCCTGCATAAGACTGAACTTAAGTCCCTTAACAATCATTTTCTCATCATCAACAACTAAAACTCTCCCTGCCATAATCTACTCCTTTTACTCTCTTTGCATATGCATCTTATCATACGCAAATATAATTCTTTATCTTATTAAATGCTGCTTCCTTAATTCCAGACACTTTCATTATATCTTCTATTGTCTGGAATCTGCCATTATCTGTCCTGTATCTTACTATATCTGCCGCCCTTGAACTTCCAATTCCCGGCAGTGTCATAAGCTCACTTTCTGTAGCTTTATTAATATTAACAATCCCCTCTGTCTGTTCTTCTATAACAGAAATATCCTCTCCATATGCCGGAATATATATCCGTTCCCCATCAGCAACAAGTGCTGCAAGATTAACTGCAGACATATCAGCCGAATCATCAGCACCACCAGCCATTGCCACTGCTTCATACAGCCTTGTTCCCTTCAGGCACTTTACAACACCTGGACAATTAACATGTCCACATATATACACATATATGTCTTCAAATGATGATTCACTTTCCATATGCCAGCTGTCTTCTATACTACTTGATACGACATTATCTGCAAATGTATTCTCTGACACTGAAGCGTTCTTTCTTCCTGCCAGATATATCAATCCGGTTATAATCAGAAAAACTGCACATATTCCGTATTGTACAGCCCTTTTGTGTTTTTTATATAATTGTCTGTATTCCATGTACACTCTCCTTAAGCATTACCCTTTGGAGATTCCTTTTGCGTACTTTTCTATTTTACAAAATTGTACTATCGAATACAAGCCTAATTTGCCTATAATTGTTTACACTTTTTTCGTTCTTTGGTAAAATGTTACTATTACCGGCTAAGGGAGGGAAGCCATGAATTCATCAAAGAAATCAATTCTTAATTCTAACTTTACATATCTTGCTGCCTTTGTACTTCCAGTTATAATGATGATGGCACTGTACTATACAAGAGGCATATTTCCATGGGGAAACGAATGTTATCTGAGGTCTGACATGTATCATCAGTATGCGCCATTCTTTTCAGAACTGTGGCACAAGATAAGAAATGGTGAAAGTCTTACTTACTCATGGAATATAGGAATGGGAACTAACTTCACATCTCTGTTCGCATATTACCTTGCAAGTCCATCTAACTGGTTCGTTGCACTTTTTCCACAGAAATACACTATAGAGATAATGAATGCATTTATAATACTTAAGATAGCTGGCAGCAGTCTTTCTTTAACGTATTATCTTACTAAACACAATAATAACAAGCATGTAATTGCTGCCATATTCGGTATGTTCTATGGTATGTCCGGCTTCATTGCGGCATACAGCTGGAATATTATGTGGCTTGACTGTGTTATTCTGATTCCACTTATCATGCTTGGACTTGAACGACTTGTTAATGAGAACCGCTGCATATTCTATTGCATAACTCTAGGATTATGTATATTTACTAATTATTATATTGCAATCATGGTATGCCTTTCAGTAGTGATTTACTATGTTGTTCTTATGATTGCTTATAACGGTATTAAAAGCCCTATGCAGTATGTGAAGAAATTTATTAATTTCTGTGTATATTCACTGCTTGCCGGTGGACTGGGAGCGTGTCTTCTTCTGCCTGAATTCTATACATTTTCACTTTCAGCCTCAAGCGACACGACATTCCCTGATAAGCTTATTTCTTATTTCAGCATATTATCAATGCTCACAAGACAGCTTATCAACATTCCGGTTCATTTAGGACTGGATCATCTGCCTAACATATACTGCGGCGTTGCTGTTTTTGTACTGCTACCGCTTTATATTATGTGCAGCAAAGTCAATGCACGTGAAAAGATTGGCAAATGTGTCATCCTGCTTATCTTCCTGACAGCATTTAACTTAAATATACCTAACTATATATGGCATGGTATGCATTTTCCTAACAGCCTGCCTTGCAGACAGTCATTCATATATATATTCTTCCTGCTTGCAATGTGCTATGAAGCTGTTATTAACCTTAAGAATTCTACTAACAGGCAGCTTGGTGCATCATTATGGATTGCAATTGGTCTTCTGCTTATTATGGAAGAACTTTTTATTAACTCAGAGACTGAATATTCATTTAAGAGTGTATATATAAGTGGAATATTTATTCTTATATATGGTCTGTTAATGTTTATTCATAACAACGCCAAGTTCAAGATTCCTGTCGTTCTTATGCTTACATTCTCAGTATCAATCATTGAATGTACAATGAATATGGATGCAACCGGTATTGGAACAACAAGCCGTACATCATATCTTCTTGATTATGATGCCGTAAAGACTGTTACAAAAACCGTATCTGATAATGACACATCCTTCTATAGAATGGATAAGCTTTTTGGAGCGCGTTCTAAAAATGATGGTGCATGGCATAATTACCGAACTGTTTCAACATTTTCATCAACATGCAATGCAGGGATGTCAAAGCTTTACAACCTTATAGGAATGGAAAATTCAACTAATGCATATGGCTGCAATGGTCTTACCGCTGTTACTGATTCTCTTTTCTCTGTAAAATACACTATTTCTAACCGACTTTTAGTTGAAAGTGATATAAGAAATTATTATACAGGCAGCGATGGTGAATTTGTGTATAAGAATAATTACACACTTCCTATTGGTTATGCGATTAACAGTTCAACAGCATATGACCTTGTTATGGCTAAGAATAACAATGGTATTGAGAACCAGAATATTCTTATTCAATCTCTTACCGGAATAAGTGATGTATTTGAATATACTACTTCATTCCCTACTGAAGCCGATTGTATTATCACACCTTCAAAGAGTGGTCATATGTACCTGTCAGTTGCGAATAAATCTGTTGATTCCGTAACTGTTACTATTAATAACACAACCACTTACACCTACAATAATATAAAGAGCAATAACCGGATTCTTGATATTGGTTATGTCCACGACACAGATACTGTCGAAGTAACTTCTGATACCGGCGGAATGAATCTTTCTGTATACACACTCGATGAAGACAAATTCATCAGGGCTTACAATAAACTCAATTCAGAAAGCTATCAGGTTGAGAAATTCTCTGATACTAAATTTACAGGAACTCTTACTGCTTCCTCAGACAAAGCAATATTATTCTCTATTCCATACGATGGTGGCTGGTCTGTGTATATTGATGGCAAGAAAGCTGACACTTATGCCTGGGAAAATGCATTGTTATGTGTTGACGTAAGTGCCGGAACTCACACTGTTGTATTAAAATATCGTCCTGTTAATTTAATATTGGGTTGCGTTATTACTACACTTTGCATTATTATATTGATTGGCATTTATCTTGCCAGCTGCTTTATTAAAGCAGGAAAAGTAAATATGGCACATTTTCCGTTAGTTATCAGAAAATATCTTGATGATCCGTCTCTTACTAACAAAGACATTAAGAAACTGTCTGATGATAATATAGAAAGTTCTATTCTTGATGATATGGATGATTTCGAGAATCTTGAATCACCTGATATTGATGATGAACTTACTGACAGTCTTCTCTCTTCTATTGAAGATGAAGAAGATAATTTTAATGAAGAAAATACAGATATTTAATTCAAGGAGGATTTATAAATGAAATTATGGGGTGGACGATTCACCAAAGAAACTAATGAGCTTGTTAACAACTTCAACGCATCAATTTCATTTGACCAGAAGTTCTATAAGCAGGATATTGAAGGAAGTATTGCACATGCTACTATGCTCGGCAAGCAGGGAATTATTCCTGAAAGCGAAAGTGAGCATATTGTAGAAGGTCTTAAGGGAATTCTTGCTGATATTGAATCAGGAAAGCTTGAAATCACTGATGAATACGAGGATATCCATACATTTATGGAGGCTACTCTTATTGAGAGAATCGGTGATGCCGGAAAGAGACTTCACACAGGACGAAGCAGAAATGACCAGGTTGCTCTTGATATGAGACTTTTCACAAGACAGGAAGTTCTTAATACTGATGCTGAGCTTAAAGAGCTTATGGCTGTTATCTTAAGAATCATGAAAGAAAACACTCATACATTCATGCCTGGATTTACTCATCTTCAGAAGGCACAGCCTGTTACTGTTGCTCATCATTTCGGTGCATATTTCGAAATGTTCAAGCGCGACAGAAGCAGACTTCACGATATATATGAAAGAATGAATTACTGCCCTCTTGGTGCAGGTGCACTTGCAGGAACAACCTATCCATTAGACAGAGAACTTACTGCTTCTCTTCTTGGTTTCTATGGTCCAACACTCAACAGCATGGATTCTGTTTCTGACAGAGATTACCTTATTGAATTCTTATCTGCATTATCAACTATCATGATGCATTTAAGCCGTTTCTCTGAGGAAATATGCATCTGGAATTCCAATGAATACAGATTCATAGAACTTGATGACGCTTTCAGTACAGGAAGCTCTATTATGCCTCAGAAGAAGAACCCTGATATCGCAGAGCTTGTAAGAGGTAAGACAGGCAGAGTATATGGTGCTCTTATGAGCCTCCTTACAACAATGAAGGGTATTCCTCTTGCTTACAATAAAGATATGCAGGAAGATAAGGAATTATCATTTGACGCATTTGACACAGCCAAAGGCTGCATCAGCCTTTTCAAGGGCATGATTGATACTATGAAGTTCAACAACAAGAGAATGGAAGCTTCAGCAAAGAACGGCTTCACTAATGCTACTGATGCTGCTGACTACCTTGTTAAAAAGGGAGTTCCTTTCAGAGAAGCCCATGGTATTGTCGGCCAGCTTGTTCTTATGTGCATTGAGAAAAATATTGCACTTGATGACCTTTCACTTGACGAATACAAGGCTGTAAGCCCTGTATTTGATGAAGATATCTACGAGGCTATCAGCCTTCAGACTTGTGTAGATAAGAGACTTACTCTTGGAGCTCCTGGTCCAGAGGTTATGAATAAGGTTATTGCTATTTATGATAAATATATGGAAGAGAATTAAATAGTATTTCGGGGTTGTACAGTCTGTGAGTCAAGCATTAGTGCCAACTTTAGGTAAGCTGACCTAGTGGCTGTAAATGCCGCCATATACAGAGTTTATTACGGTGCAGGAAATCAAACGCGCTTCGCTTGAACGAGATTTCCTGCACCGAACTTTTGTATATAGCGGCATTAACACCCACACGGTAAGCTTACATGCCGTTGTCGCTAACGCTTAACTCACAGACACTACCACCGCGAAGTGTCGATTTTGATTCATGCCATATGTCTCCAGTATAAAAAAATGGTATGGATAATCCCATACCATATTCTGACTAACAAAGTGACCTCGCTGGTCAAATTATTCTTTCAAATGTAGTCTCAACAATCCAAAAACAATTTAACTAACTATCCATTTATATTTTAGAAAAATATACTTTTTTTATCGGTGGTCATGTCGAAGAAGTGCTTCACACCATCACAACTAAATTGTAAGCTGTCCGTGTGGGTGTTATGCCGCCATATATAAAAGTTCGGTGCTGGAAATCTCGTTCAAGCGAAGCGCGTTTGATTTCCAGCACCGTTATAAACTCTGTATATGGCGGCATTTACAGCCACTAGGACCGCTTACCTTAGTTGTGATGGTGTGAAGCACTTCTTCGACTCCCCAACCGTTAAAATCATACTCTTATCTTAGTCCCCTTAGTATCCCTGTGTGCCGTCTTCATCTTGGCAAAGCTGATACTCTTGCCCTTATATTCCATTGTGAACTCGTCACCTTCTGTAAGCAGGAATACATCTTCTATATAATCATCCTTTGAAAGCTTGATTCCTCTTACGCCAACAGCACTCTTCTTCTTCATTGGAATGTCTGTTAATGGGAACTTTAAGAACACTCCGTTTTCTGTCTGTACAATTACATTCTGGTTGCTCTCGACAACCTCTTCTTCCTTGATTTCTCCATCAAGTGAGAACTTTGAATAAATCTCTACTCTTGCGTCTGTTGAATACATTCCGATTAGCTTGTCGTCATCTGCTAATTTTGTACATGCAACTGTACGCTTTGCAACCTGGAATTCTTCGCTGTCTACAAGCTTCATCATTCCCTGTCTTGTGACAAAAAGCATTTTCTGATTCTTAAGTCGTTCAAATGGAGTAATGTACACAATTATCTCCTTAGAGCTGTCATAGTTACACAGATTATCAATCGGTGTGCCTTTATCTCTGAACTTAGTGAATGGCAGATCCTTTATCTTTAACTGGTGCAGATCTCCCGTATCAGTAAATATGCAGATTTTATCTGTATTCATTACCGGAATGACATATTTGTTCTCATTAAATACAGCATCTTTATTTCTCTCAAATGCAGCCATATCAATGGTTCTTGCATATCCGAATCTATCCATAATAAACATAACTTCCATCTCTGGAATCTTCTTTTCCTCAAATACAGCAGCTTCTCCGTCTTCAATTACAGTTCTTCTTGCAACACCATATTCCTTCTTAATATTAAGAAGGTCAGACTTGATAACCTTAGCCATCTCTTTTCTGCTGCCAAGTATCTTTTCATACTTTTCAATCTTCTTGACACATTCATCATATTCTTTCTGAAGATTAAGAATTTCAAGGCCAATCAGCTTATACAGACGCATTTCTAATATTGCGCCAGCCTGTCTCTCTGTAAAATCAAGACCTGAAGCCTGCTTTTTTGACTGCTCTGACTTAAACTTGATTCCCTCAACATTACCATTAACAAGGCAGTCCTTAGCCATCTTAAGATTAGCACTGCCTCGTAATATCTCGATAATAAGGTCAATAATATCACATGCTCTTATAAGACCTTCCTTAATCTCCCTGTTAGCCTTCTCCTTTTCAAGAAGTGTTGTGTACTTTCTTGTAGCAAGCTCATACTGGAAATTAATGTGGTGTTTTATTATATCCTTAATACCTAAGGTCTCAGGTCTTCCATCAACGATAGCCAGCATATTTACGCCAAATGTATCTTCCAACTTGGTCTTCTTGTAAAGAAGATTTTCAAGATTCTTGACATCAGCGTTCTTCTTAAGTTCAAGGACAATTCTTATTCCTTCCTTAGAAGATTCATTGGAAATGTCGACAATATCGGTAGTTTTCTTAGTTTCTATAAGGCTTACAACATCAGATATGAATTTACCTATGTTAGCACCAATCATTGTATATGGAATCTCTGTAATAACAAGCTTGTCCTTCTCAGAACGGTTCTTGGCAGGCTCGAATACGACCTTGCCTCTTAACTTAATCTTACCTGTTCCAGTCTCATATATTGCACCAAGCTCGCTTTTATTAATTACAATTCCGCCTGTAGGAAAATCCGGTCCAGGGCAGAGCTGCATAAGCTCGTCTGTTGTGATATACTCATTATCCATATATGCACATACTGCATCAACAACCTCTGAAAGATTGTGTGGAGGGATATTAGTTGTCATACCAACCGCAATACCATCTGCACCATTTACAAGCAGATTAGGTACTCTTACAGGAAGAACCTCAGGCTCTTTTTCTGTCTCATCAAAGTTAGGCACGAAATCCACAACATTTTTATCAAGGTCAGCAAGATATACGTCCTGTGTGAACTTTTTTAACTTAGCTTCTGTATATCGCATAGCGGCAGCTCCGTCACCTTCGATAGAACCGAAGTTTCCGTGTCCGTCAACAAGAGCCATACCCTTCTTAAAATCCTGTGAAAGTACAACAAGTGTCTCATATATTGAACTGTCACCATGTGGATGGTATTTACCCATTGTATCACCAACGATACGTGCAGACTTTCTGTGAGGCTTGTCGTAATTAAGCCCCAACTGGTCCATGGCATACAGCACTCTTCTCTGTACCGGCTTTAAACCGTCCCTTACATCAGGAAGTGCTCTTGCTGTAATAACGCTCATGGAATAATCTATATAGGACTTCTGCATAACCTCAGAATACTCAGTCCTTATAATCTTCTCAGCCATTTTCTACTCCTTTAGCTTTTACGCATCAATCTCAGCTTCATTAGCATGCGTATATATAAATTCTCTTCTAGGTGGTACATCTGTACCCATAAGCATTGCTGTAACCTCAGTTGCAAGCCTTGCGTCCTCAATCTCAACCTGCTTTAAAATTCTTGTTTCAGGATTAAGAGTTGTCTCCCATAGCTGGTCAGGATCCATCTCTCCAAGACCTTTGTATCTCTGAAGTGTAAATGTTCCTGACGTATGCTTCTTTCTGTAATCCTCAAGTGCCTTGTCATCATATAGATATTCACCCTCGCCTTTCTTAGGAACAACCTTATAAAGAGGTGGTGTAGCAATATATACATGTCCCTGATTAATAAGCTCAGGCATGAATCTGTAGAAAAATGTAAGAAGCAGTGTATCAATATGTGCTCCATCCACATCGGCATCAGTCATGATAATAATCTTATTATATCTTAATCTGCTAATATCAAAGTCATTACCGTAGCCCTCTAAGAATCCACAGTTGAATGAATTAATCATTGTCTTAATCTCGGCATTGGCAAGTACCTTATCAATACTTGCCTTTTCAACATTAAGAATCTTACCTCTGATTGGAAGAATTGCCTGAGTTCTTCTGTTTCTTGCAGTCTTTGCTGAACCTCCAGCTGAATCTCCCTCAACAATGAACACCTCACATTCCTCCGGATTCTTGCTCTCACAGTTGGCAAGCTTTCCGTTGCTGTCTATAGAGAACTTCTGCTTTGTAAGCATATTTGTCTTAGCCTTTTCTTCTGCTTTTCGTATCTTCGCAGATTTTTCAGCACATGCAATTACAGCGTTAAGGTCATCCAAATGTCTGTCAAAATAAAGCTGTACCTCGTCACCTGTTACATTTGCAACAACTGTACCAGCATCCGGATTATCAAGCTTGGTCTTGGTCTGTCCCTCAAATCTTGGTGCAGGGTGCTTAACTGCAACAACTGCAGTCATACCATTTCTTACATCAAGACCTGTAAAATTCGCATCCTTATCCTTTAAGATGCCAAGTTCTCTCGCATACTGGTTGATAATCATTGTAAACTTGGTCTTAAAGCCTGTAATATGCGTTCCACCCTCCTGAGTGTATATGTTATTACAGAAGCCAAGAATATTTTCCTCAAATTCATTAACAAACTGAAATGCCACTTCAACCTCAATATCTTCCTGCTTCTTCTTAAAGTAGACGATATCGCATACTGTCTCTTTGCCATTGTTAAGGTCTTTGATATATGCCTTAAGTCCGTCAGGCTCATGGAAAGTTTCCTTATCCTCGCTGCCCTTTCTCTTATCTTCAAACTCAATTGTAAGCCCCGGATTAAGATATGCAGTCTCATGAAGCCTGCTCTTTATCGAGTCTGCTTTGAATCTTGTCTTTTCAAATATTTCTCCATCAGGAAGAAATGTAACAGTTGTACCAGTATCATTTTTTCTGCATGTACCAATCTTTTCAAGCGGCGCTGTTGCTTTTCCACGCTCGTATCTTTGCTTGTACACACCACCATCAACTCTTATCTCAACCTCAAGCCATACAGAAAGTGCATTAACTACAGATGCACCAACACCGTGAAGTCCTCCTGATATCTTATATCCGCCATCTCCGAACTTGCCGCCTGCATGAAGTACTGTAAATACAACCTCAACCGCAGGTATTCCGGCTTTAGGATGGATTCCGATAGGAATACCTCGTCCATTATCCTTGATAGTTGCTGTTCCATCATCATTAAGAGTTACATTTATCTGTGTACAAAAACCCGCAAGATGTTCATCCACTGAATTATCCGCAATCTCATATATAAGATGATTAAGACCTTTTGTTCCGACACTTCCAATATACATACCAGGTCTCATTCTTACCGCTTCAAGGCCCTCCAGTATAGATATACTGTTAGCATCATATTTATTAGCTGCCATTATTAATTACTCTCCTCTTTACTTTCCAAAATACGCATTGAAAGTATCCTCAAAGCTGCTTCCCAACGTATACGCATCCTGAATACTTAATTTCTTCCATTCGCTGTTATTAAATTCCATATATATACCAGCTTCATATTTCTCAAAATCAGTATTAAACTGCTCTAACTTTCTCTTTTCAAGAATTGCAGACTTATTAACCTCAGTCTTAGCCTTATCATTATCCGATGTACATCTTATAATGTAATATCTGCCTGCTGACTCAACTATACTGCTCATCTCACCAGTAGACAGATTGAATGCTGCTTTTTCAAATGCTGCATCCATCTCGCCACGTTTCAGTTCGTACTCATATTCGCCATCCGCATTGTACTCCTTGGCAACAGCAAAGAATGAACTTCCTGAATTCACAAGATTATATGCTTTATTAATATCTTCCTCTGAATCTGATACAATATACTGGATATCAATAACTCTTGCCTCATCTGCGCTTACTTCAATATCCATGCTGGAAGTAAGGTCATCGTAGAGTTTCTGTGCTATTGCAAATTCAGTAAACATTGTATTCAGTTTATCCTTAGTTATTCCTGTACTGCTTATCTGCGATTCTGTTAATTCATTGTAAAATGCATCAACAGCCTTACCCACAGAATCTTTTTCTTCTCTTCCAAGCACAACACCGCGTTCCTTAGCCTTAACATTCATAGCCTTGACGCGCATTAACTTACTCTTAATCTGGTCCTTAATATAGCTTTCAAAATCAGCATCACCAATTTTCTCTCTCCATATATTACTGCCAAACATTTCCTCATATTCCTTCTTCACATCAGACATGAGAATATCTGCCTCGCATGTATAAGTTGTCTTCTGTCCTGCTGTCTTAATAAGCTCACCGCTCTTCATTCCTGTTGTGAAATATATCAGACGTCCATTAAAGAACTTAATATATCCTGCAACTAACAGAACTACAACAAGAATAACTGCTAATATAATAAATGTTTTTTTTCTTCTTTTCATATTCTATCCTCTTTAATTATTTGTGATATGGCTCATTCTTCATAATCCTGTAAGCCCTATATATCTGTTCCAAAAGAATAACTCTCATAAGCTGGTGCGGAAATGTCATCCTTGAAAAACTCAGCTTATAATCAGCTCTCTTAAGTACTGCATCTGCAAGTCCCAAAGAGCCTCCTATTACAAATGTTATGTTACTTGTTCCTTCTATTCCAAGTCTTTCAATCTTTTCTGATAGTTCAACAGAATCAAGCATTTTCCCTTCTATTGCAAGTGCACATACATAAGCATCATCTTTAATGGCAGAAAGGATTCTCTCCCCTTCCTTATTCTTAATCTGTTCATTGACTATATCACTTGCATTATCCGGTGTTTTCTCATCAGGTAGTTCAACAATATCAAGCTTACAGTATCTTGAAAGTCTCTTAGAATACTCTTCAACTGCCTGGGTATAAAACTTTTCCTTAATCTTGCCTACACATACAACATTTATACGCATCTGTACTATCCTTCCACGAAGAAATATCCGCCATTATCAAGCCTGAATACTTCTAACTGCTCAAGAAGCTCATCATTGCTTAAGTCAGATACATCCATTCCCTCATCATCCATCACTTCTCTTAATTCTTTAATATCCTTGCAGTATCCCGCCATACAGTCCTCTAAGAATTCCTTAGCTTCCTCTAAATCATATGCAACAGGCTCATCGAAAAGCTGTTTCTGATCTCTTAAAAACACCTTCGCACACTCATCAATATGTTTATCCATAACTTAAATCTCCTTATCTTATCTCTTTAAATTGCTCTCTTAATGTTCCTTCTACCCATCCTGTTACGAAACGCCCGTGTTTCTTAACATCTTCTACAGCTTTCTCCATAACATATGAATAATATACCTTATCCAACATAGCGATATCATTATAATTATCACCAAATGCCATGCATTGTTCAGGTTTTAGTCCAAAATACTGCTGAACCTGCTCAATTCCTCTTCCTTTATTAACATTAGTGTCCATAAGGTCTAAGTAAAGTTCTCCCGATACAAGTACTGAAGCCTTATCACTCCATTTGTTAATAAAATGTTCTTTAGAGTTCTTAATTCCTGTCATATCACACACAGCTATCTTTAATATATCCTCGTCAATGTCTGTGAACTTATCAACTAATGTAGTATGATAATTGACCACCTTGGTCATCCTGTAATAATATTCTTGAGACTTAGGCTTAATATATGACGTATGTTCTCCTGATACAAGCACCTCACAATTAGGCTGTTCAATTACATCCTCAATTATCTCTAACGCAAGCTTCCTATCCATCGCAGTCTTTCCAATAGTTTCACCCTTGTATTCCACAAGTGCACCATTCTCTGCAATATATGCAAGCTTATCACTGACAGCCCCAAAAAGTCTCTTAAGACTCGTTATCTGCCTGCCACTAGCCGGTGCAAATATAACGCCTTTGTCAACAAGTTTATTGATATACTGTATAGCAGATTCGTCGACGCTCTGTGCTCCGTTAAGAAGCAATGTCCCATCAAGGTCACTTGCTACGAATTTAACCATATATTTTCTCCTTAAAATGTTTTAAGCTCATGTACAAGTCTTGCAACAGGCAGACCGACAACGTTATTATATTCGCCTTCAATACCCTTAATGTATGCTGCGAATTTTCCCTGAATACCATATGCACCAGCCTTATCCATAGGCTCTCCTGTGCTTATGTAATCCCTGATTTCCTCATCAGTCATATCATATACCCACACATCAGTCTTTTCATAAAAACTTACATTCTTATGTGTGCTGCATATAGTTACACCTGTATACACCTGATGTATCTGACCTTCTAAAGACTTAAGAATTCTGAATGCATCCTCTTCATCCTTAGGCTTGGTAAGAATCTCTCCTTTATGATAAACAATAGTATCTGCACCTATAACGATTACAGAATCATCTTTATCTGCATATTGCTCTAATACAGACTGTGCCTTAATAGAAGATAATTCTCTTACATAATCTTCAGGCTCCATCTCTTTAATATTCTCATCTGCATCACTTGTAACAACAGTAAAATCAAGTCCTACCTGACTCATTAATTCTCTTCGTCTTGGTGAACCCGATGCAAGTATCAAATGTTTCATAAAACTTCCATCTCCTTGTTCTTCACTGTATTTTGTGTTCAAAGCCTACTTCGACTCATACATATTGCATTATAGCATAAAAAAGCAGAGTGCTTCAATACCACCCCAATAAAAAAGGCACAACATTACTGCTGTGCCTCTCTGATATCATTAACATTTATTATCTTTTATTGCTCTTTTTGCTTATCACAATAACAGTTCCAGAAATAACAGCTGCTGCTACAAGAATCACAATATATACCCATACATGATTATTGTCACCAGTCTTTACAACCTCTTCATCAGCCGCAACTTCACCAGTTTTTCTGACTCTTGAGCCATCAACAGTCTCATCTTCTTTTCCTGTAACTAATTCTTCATCTCCTGCAACTTCACCAGTCTTCTTTGTGACATGAGTTGATGAAGTTGTATGTTCTTTTGTCTGTTTATTAGAATCTACTGTTGTTTCATTTGACTTTGTTGTCTCATTAACAGCTGTTGTTTCGTTTGATTCTGGTTTTGTCGGCTTAGTTTCCTTACCAGCATCAACTGTTGTCTCATTCGACTTTGTTGTCTCCTGTGCAGTTGTTGTCTCGTTTGACTTTGTTGTTTCCTGTGCAGTTGTTGTCTCGTTTGACTTTGTTGTTCCCTGTGCAGTTGTTGTCTCTTCTGACTTTGTTGTTTCTGCTGAAGACTGTGCTACAGATGTTGTTTCCTTTTGTGTCGTCTCCTGCTGTTGATTATCTGATATAAAATGCATTTGTCCATTGACATTAACAAATGACTTAGAAATTACTCTTCCATTACATGTAGATGTTAAAGTAATATCTGCTTTTGGTGCAACAACTATACCACATACCTCACCTATATTAATATTACCAGTTACATTAACAGCATTGAAAATAACCGTGTCTGATACATCAACATCTGTTAATCCGCCTGTATTCTTTCCATTAATGCTGAATCTTTTAATGTCTGCATCACCATCACCGCCAAGCAGATTAATGATAACAAACTGTCCCTGTGCTTTATTTGTTATGTTGAGCTGTCCTTCTCCATAATAAGATGAAACTTCTTTTCCCTGCCAGTCAATATAATTATTAGCATACATATTTACCACTACAATCTGCTTATTCTTAAATGAAGCAAGATCAATCTTTCTATCATCATAAGCACCAATAACTATATCAGCCTCCGAATCTGGTGTATCTGAATACGCCTTGAAATTATCGTATACATTATCAAGTGCTGCAGTTACATCCATATAATCCTCTGCATAATAAACATTGATTGTATCCTTGCAGTTAGCAACATTAATAACAGCACCTGTTCTTTTTCCGTTAGCATCCTTAATATAATATTTATTCTCTCTGGGTTCATAATCATAATCAGTTCCAAGCACAAGATTATTAAATGCATTCCTATCCACATTAACCTCTGATGAACCAGAATTATCAAAACTCTTGATATATGTTGTTCCAACGCTCATATCAAGCCATGCACTCATCCACTGATCTGTTATTACAAGCTTGTTAGTCGCGAAACATGTCTGATTGTGATTACCATTCTTAAATTCTTCAGCAACTACACCGTAAGGTTTTGCTGCTCCTAATAATTCATTAAGGACATCCTGTGTTTTTGAATATGCGCCAGCTCTTAAAGACGTACCAGCAAACACAGAACCTGCAACTATTGCAACCAAAAGAACGCCAACTGCAGTTTTCTTAATCTTTACATCCAAACCACTTAATCGTTTTCTAAAAAACATTACTATCCCTCCAAAAATGTCTGAACCAATAGTTTCCCCTTAACTATATTTCCCTCTCTCAGCGTATAATAGCATTAGTACCAAAGTACTGCTTCCCCCTTTTTGGGGGGTTTTAATTCTACATTAATAAAACAACCCATATCCTGAATCAGTATCATTCTAGTATACGTTCCGGACATGGGTTATATTACACATTATTCAATTTAAATATTATGCTTCAAGGCTTCTGTTCATAGCTGACTCTAACGCATCAATAGAAGCTCTGATGATATCATGGTCAATACCAATACCAAAGTAATTCTTTCCATCCTCTCCTGTAATACCAACATATGCAATGGCACTAGAATCAGAACCCTTCTTTAATGAATGTTCTTCATAACAGAAGATATCACAAGGCTTTCCAAAATGACTGGCAAGAGCATTACTTACAGCATCAAGACGACCATTACCACCATCTTCAACATTGTACTTCTCACCATTCTCATTAATAGTTACGACTGTCTGTATTCCATTAATCTGCTTGAAATGTACTTCAGAAATCTTGAATACTGGTGTGTATTTCTTATATCTCTTCTCAAATATTTCAAGAACTTCATCTGCTGAAAGCTCCTTATGATTAACATCCGATACATCCTTAACAGCATAACCCAGATCTTCTCTCATAGCCTTAGGTACAACCATTCCATAGTTATGTTCAAGAACATAAGCAACACCACCCTTACCAGACTGGCTATTAATTCTTATAACATCAGAATCA